>Ga0207873_1000321_pt1 | contig 53459 bp, 42 predicted proteins | sample BGWIniCompost_FD_187373 | JGI IMG/M metagenome (GOLD analysis project Ga0207873, IMG submission 187373) | Cellulose adapted compost microbial communities from Newby Island Compost Facility, Milpitas, CA, USA - BGW Initial Compost (SPAdes)... ...
ATTCCAAGGTTGTCACGAACCATTTCGTGACAACAGATAAGATGACTAATCTTTTGTTTTACTGATTAATGCAGTGTATCTTCAATTACTAAAAATAATTAAGTCCTTTTCACAAACATTTTCATACACTAAATGGGTTTAAGAGGAAGAGCTAACCTAACTGATGAATCTTTATTCTTCATAACTACAACTGTTGTAAACTTTACAAAGGTATTTACTAAAAATATTTACTGTGACATACTTATAAATAATATTAAACACTACCAGGAGAAGTATAAGTTTGAAATCCTTGCTTATGTAATAATGCCGTCTCACTTCCACTGGATAATAAATGTTAATCAGAATTCAGGTACTGTTTCCGATATTATGAGAGATATTAAAAAATATTCTGCCTGGGATATAATGGAAGTAATTGAAAAAGAGGATAAAGATTTAATGGAAATATTTTATAATGAGGGAAGAAAGTTTTCCAATCATAAAAGAAAATTCTGGATGAAAAGGTTTGATGATGAGGTAATAAGAAATGAAAAAATGTTTTGGACTAAGCTACACTACATTCACAGAAATCCTGTTGAAGCAGGCCTGGTTGATAGTCCTGAAAAGTATAAATATTCAAGTGCTGTAAATTATATTAATAATGATCATACAATCATAAAAGTCAATACATCTTATGCCGGAACCGGGCATTTGTAATGCTGTCACTGTCACGAAGTGGTTCTTGACAGCCTGGGGATTTTAATTCCTCAAACGCTGCAAGCATCCTTCATTCCCCTACATAACAGGTCACCCCCATGGGGTTATAAAAAAACAGTTCACAAGATCCATTCTCTTTATAATTTTTAATTTTTAATTACCCAAAAGGCTTTGTCCCCTCCCCGGAGGGGAAGAAGGGGTGGGTTAATACAAATGTAATGTCAGAATAAAAAATGCTATGTCATCTCCTCCAACAAGCCCTTCCCTTCCCAAGAGAAGGATTGGGATGAGTTTCCCCCTCATTCAACCATTCATACATTCACAATATTCCATCATTCCTGCACCTTCTTTCTTTATTTGAATTGCTTTTCAATTTGGGTAAATTTGAAGTTAATTTTTAAATCAAGATATCTGCTATGCGTTATCCTTTTGCCGAAATTGAACCTAAATGGAGAAAATACTGGGAAGAGAAAAAGACTGATAAAACCGATCTGAATAATCCCGGTAAAAAATTGTATTCTCTTGTGATGTTTATTTATCCTTCCGGCGCAAAACTTCATATTGGACACTGGTACAACTATGGTCCCACTGATTCCTGGTCACGTTATAAAAAACTTAAAGGTTTTAATGTATTTGAACCTATAGGTTATGATGCATTCGGTCTTCCTGCAGAAAATTATGCTATAAAGACAGGTATTCATCCCTACGATTCTACAATAAAAAATATTGAAGATATTCGTCAGCAGTTGAAAAATATGGGCTGTATGTATGACTGGGATGCCGAGCTTATGACCTGTTCACCTGAATATTATAAATGGAACCAGTGGCTCTTTCTTCAGCTTTATAAGAAAGGATTGGCTTACAGGAAAAATGCACCGGTTAACTGGTGTCCGAAAGATCAGACTGTGCTTGCAAATGAACAGGTGCAGGCAGACGGCACCTGCGAAAGATGCGGCACTCCTGTTATTCAGAAAAACCTTACTCAATGGTTCTTTAAAATTACAGAGTATGCTGAAGAACTTCTTAACGGGCTCGATACTATCAACTGGCCCGAGAAAACCAAACTTATGCAGCGTAACTGGATCGGTAAAAGTATAGGTGCAGAAGTTAACTTTAAAGTAGACGGCAGTGATGAAACAATTAAAGTTTTTACAACAAGACCTGATACTCTCTTCGGTGTTACTTATGTAGTACTGGCACCGGAACATCCCCTTGTTGATCAGTTAACTCCCGATTCATATAAAGATGAAGTTAATAAATATAAAGAGTCTGTAAGATTATTAACCGAGATTGAAAGAACTTCAACAGTAAAAGAAAAAACAGGAGTGCCTACAGGTTCTTATGCAATAAATCCACTTACTTCTGAAAAGATTCCTGTCTGGATTGCAGACTATGTCCTCTTCTCTTACGGAACTGGTGCTGTTATGGCTGTACCGGGACATGATGAAAGAGACTTTGAGTTTGCAAAGAAATATGCACTGCCTGTTAAAAAAGTTATCCTTCAGCCGGGAACAAAAGAAGAGGATGAATTAACATCTGCATACATAGAACCGGGAATAATGATTAACTCCGGTCAGTTTAACGGATTGAATTCCGAAGAAGGAATAACTAAAGTGATTGAATATCTTGAGAAAAAAGGATTCGGAAAACAAAAAGTTAATTACCGTTTAAGAGACTGGCTTATTTCACGTCAGCGTTACTGGGGTACTCCTATTCCAATTATTCATTGCCCCAAATGCGGCGAAGTTCCTGTTGATGAAAAGGATCTCCCTGTTGAGCTTCCTTATGAAGTTGAGTTCAGACCATCAGGTGAATCACCTCTTCAGTCGAATAAAGATTTTATGAATGTTAAATGCCCGAAGTGCAATGAAGATGCAAAACGTGATCCCGATACAATGGATACTTTTGTTGATTCTTCATGGTATTACTTCAGGTACTTAAATCCCAAAATTTCCGATGCACCTTTTGATAAAACACTCGCTGATAAATGGACTCCTGTTGATATGTATGTAGGCGGTGCCGAGCATGCAACAATGCATCTTTTGTATGCAAGGTTTATTCATAAGTTTTTGAGAGACCTGGGATTAACACACAGCGACGAACCTTTTATGAATCTCTTTCACCAGGGTACAATTACAAACCAGGGTGCAAAGATGTCTAAGTCGAAAAACAATGTGGTTAATCCTGATGACTTCACACAAAAATATGGTTCCGATGTTTTCCGTTTGTACTTAATGTTTATGGGTCCTTATGATCTTGGAGGCGACTGGAGCGATAAAGGTATTGCAGGAACAGACAGGTTCGTTCAGCGCACTTATGATCTTTATTTAAGATTTAAAGGAATTGCTGAATCTGTTAATGCGGGAAATGTTTATGATATTAATTCTTTAAATGAAAATGAAAAGAAGTTATACAGGAAAGTAAACCAGACAATCAAAAAATATGAAGAAGAGATTGAGCATTTCAGATTCAATACTGCAATTGCTTCTTTAATGGAGCTTCTGAATGAAACTAAAATTATTGATGACTGCTCGAAAGAAATTCAGTTGTACACACTTCAGAGATTTGCTGTAATGCTTGCACCTGTTGCACCTCATCTTGGTGAAGAGTGCTGGCAGCTTCTGGGTAACAAAGCTTCAATCTTTGAAAATCCTTTCTGGTATGAATATGATTCTTCTGCTTTAACAGAAGATAAAGTAAATATTGCTGTCCAGGTAAACGGCAAACTAAGAACTATGCTCGAAATGCCTCTTGATGCCGATCAGCAGACGGTTAAAGAAGCATTGCTGAAAGATGAAAAAGTTCTTAAACACATTGCTGATAAGAATATTGTTAAAGAAATATTTGTTAAGAATAAAATTTATAACCTGGTAGTGAAGTAATTCTTCCTGCTAATTAAATATTCAAAAAATTTATGCTTGATTTAAAATTCATAAGAGAAAATCCTAACCTTGTAAAACAGGGTATCAAAAATAAAAATGAAACCGACAGAGTTGATGAACTTCTTAATCTTGATGAGGAGAGAAGAAATTTAATTCTTAAAACGGATGAACTAAAACATAAACGCAATACAGTTTCTTCACAAATTCCTCAGATGAAAAAAGCAGGACAGGATGTAACATCTGTCCTTGCCGAAATGAAAGTTGTATCTGACCAGATTTCACAACTTGATTCACAACTGAGAGATGTTGAACAGAAAATACTTGATATACAAATGTTCATCCCGAATCTTCCGCATTCATCTGTGCCTGTTGGTAAAAGTGCAGAAGATAATGTTGAAGTAAGGCAGTGGCTGCCTGAAGGTTTTTCTTTTGATAATAAAGAACCTGTGCCTGATCATCTTGAGCTTGGTAAAAAACTAAACATACTTGATTTTGAAAGAGGAGCAAAAATCTCCGGTTCAGGTTTTCCACTTTATAAAGGAAAAGGTGCAACACTTGAAAGAGCATTAATTAATTTTATGCTCGATTATCATCTTCAGAATCATGGTTACTCTGAAATCTTCCCTCCCTTTCTTGTAAATGAAGATTCCATGAAAGGAACAGGACAGCTTCCAAAAATGAAAGATGATATGTATTTCATAGAAAGTGATGGGCTTTATCCTGTTCCTACTGCAGAAGTTCCTGTAACAAATATTTTTCGTAATGAAATTCTTAATGAAAAAGATCTGCCAATAAAATTTGTTGGTTACTCAGCCTGCTTCAGGCGTGAAGCCGGCTCTTACGGAAAAGAATATAAAGGATTTTTAAGAGTTCACCAGTTTAACAAAGTTGAGATGGTAAAATTTGTTAAGCCTGAAACTTCTTACGATGAACTTGAATTGCTTGTTAATGATGCAGAAGATATTCTTAAAGCATTAAAAATTCCTTACAGGATAATTATGTTGTGCACAGGTGATTTAAGTTTTTCAGCAGCAAAATGTTACGATATTGAAACCTGGTCACCCGCAGAAAACAAATGGCTTGAAGCTTCTTCCTGCAGCAACTTCGAAAACTTCCAGGCAAGAAGAGCAAATATCCGTTACAGAAATGAGCAAACCAAAAAACCTGAGTTTGTTCACACACTTAACGGCTCAGGTCTTGCAACAAGCAGGCTAATGGTTTCTTTAATGGAAAACTACCAGACTCCCGAAGGTAAAATTATTATACCAGAGGTTTTGCAGAAATACACAGGATTCAAGGTAATAGAATAACCTCGTGTTTTAAAGCAAATTTTTTAATTTCTTCTTTGGTTCATCACCAAAACATCTTAATATTTAAACTCTTAAATGAAAAATCTTTTCACACTTAAAAAATATTTTGCCCGTTATAAGAAGAAACTGTTCTGGGGGGTTATTTTCATTCTTCTTTCCAATGCAGGAACAGTTTATGTTCCTATCCTTATAAAAGATGCATTTAATGCAATTGAGAAATCAACTACACAGGAACAATTATTAATCTACGCTTTGATGATTGTGGGTGCTTCACTTATTGCAGGTGTGTTCAGATTTTTTATAAGACAAACAATCATCGTTGTTTCCCGGGAAATTGAATATGACCTGAGATTTGATTTCTGGAAACATATACAAAAACTTCCCCTGAGATTTTTTCAGAATAATTCTACCGGAAACATAATGGCTCACGCAACCAACGATATAAATGCCGTGAGAATGTTTATTGGTCCCGCTGTTATGTATTCAACCGATACTTCAATCCGTTTAATAGGTGTTCTTGCTGTAATGATTTCACTCGACCCGATGTTAACATTATATGCTCTTATTCCCCTTCCGCTGCTTTCATATTCAGTTTATAAAATTGGTAAGAAGATTCATGCAAAATTCACTTTAATACAGGAGAAGTTTTCAGAGATAACTACAAAGGCACAGGAGAATTTTTCAGGCATAAGAGTTATTAAATCTTATGTACGTGAAGAAAATGAAATTAAAAACTTCAGTAAGCTAAGCCGGGATTATTTCAAAAGATATATCGATCTTGTAAAAGTTCAGGCTGCTATAATGCCATTCCTTATCCTTATAACAGGATTATCTATTGTAATTGTTATATGGATTGGAGGAGGCAAAGTAATTACAGGTGAAACTTCAATCGGCGAGATTACTGCTTTTGTAATGTACCTCGGCATTCTTATCTGGCCTATGATTGCATTCGGCTGGGTTATAAATATTATTCAGCAGGCTGAAGCAAGTATGAAAAGGCTTAATAAAATGCTCAATGAACCTTATGAAATTGAGGAGTCGGATAAAACTGATTATTCAATTAAAGAAATTAAAGGAGAAATTGAATTCAGAAATGTTTCTTTCAGGTATGATGAAAATCATCCTTACATTCTTAAAAATATTAACTTAAAAATTCCAAGAGGTTCTGCTCTTGCAATAATGGGATATACAGGTGTTGGTAAAACCTCTCTTGTAAATCTTATACCAAGACTTTATGATGTAACTGAAGGAACTTTATTAATTGATGGTAAAGATATTAAAACAATTCCTCTCGATGTTTTAAGAAGAGAGATTGGATTTGTTCAGCAGGAATCATTTATGTTTTCCGATACTGTAATGAATAACATCTCTTATGGTTTAAGAGATATTGATAAAAACAGAGTTGAAATAGTTTCAGCTATTGCTCATTTCAATAAAGATGTTGAAGACTTTCCTCTTAAATATGAAACTATGGTTGGTGAAAGAGGAATTACACTTTCGGGCGGGCAAAAACAGAGAGCCTCACTTGCAAGAGCTTTAGCAATTAATCCTAAAATTCTTATTCTTGATGATTCCTTTTCTGCAGTTGATACAAACACCGAAGAGGAAATTCTAAAAAGTTTAAAAGATTTTATGAAGGATAGAACAAGTATAATTATAAGCCACAGAATTTCTACTGTAAAAGATGCAGATAAAATTATTGTTCTCTCGGATGGTAAAATTGCAGAAGAAGGTAAACATGAAGATCTTATTATGCGTGGAGGAATTTATGCCGATTTACATTTCAAGCAGTTACTCGAAAAGGAACTGGAAGAACTGAATTGATAAAATAATTTTATTAAAATACTTGAAACTCTAACTTGAACTTAAATTTATAATATGGCTCAGGATTATCACAGCGAAGATGAAGTCTTAGGTAAAGCGTACGACTCACGTTTAATGAAACGGCTTTTAGGTTACATTAAACCTTACAGGAAGTATGTAATCTTTGCAATCATTTTAAATATTCTGGTTGCGGCATTACCTGCCGTCAGTCCTGTATTAACTAAAATTGCAATTGATGATTACATTGCAAATTCCGATTATCAGGGTTTGTTAATTATAAGTCTGCTGCTTTTTGGTGTACTTATTTTCCAGGCAGCAACTCAGTATTTCTTAACATACTATACACAATATCTCGGGCAAAAAACTCTTTACGATCTCCGTACACAGCTTTTCAATCATACACAAAAACTTGCGTTAAAATTTTATGATAAAACTCCTATAGGCAGACTTGTAACAAGAGTAACCAACGATGTTGAAGCTTTAGGCGAACTGTTTTCATCTGGTATTGTAGCTGTCTTTGGAGATATTTTTATTGTCGTGTGGATTCTTGTGTTTATGTTTTCTCTGGATATTCCACTCTCCCTCGTAACACTTTCTGTCCTTCCGGTTTTAATTTATGGTACTTTTCTTTTCAGAAAAAAAGTCAGAGAAAGTTACAGAGATGTAAGACTTCACCTGGCAAGATTAAATTCTTACATGCAGGAACATATTACAGGAATGAATGTCGTTCAGATATTCCGAAAAGAAGAAGATGAATTAAAAAGATTCTCAAGTATTAATAATGATTACCGCACCGCAAATATTAAATCAATTTTTTATTATGCGATTTTCTACCCTACTGTGGAATTATTAAGCTCGATTGCAATTGCATTAATAATATGGTACGGCGGCGGTGAGATAATTCAGGGAACTTTAACTCTCGGAGTTCTCTTTGCTTTCATTCAATATACAGAAATGTTTTTCCGTCCTATCAGAGATCTTTCTGAAAAATATAATATAATGCAGACGGCAATGGCTTCATCTGAAAGAATATTTAAACTTCTTGATAATGAAACATTTGTTAAGAATCCTGAACATCCTGTTAAGATAGAGAATATTAAAGGAGAAATTGAATTTAAAAACGTATGGTTTGCTTACAATGATGAAGATTATGTTTTAAAAGATATTTCATTCAAAATAAATCCCGGAGAAACTGTTGCAATTGTTGGTCATACAGGTGCAGGCAAAACAAGTATCATAAATATTCTTTCAAGATTTTATGATATAAATAAAGGTTCAATACTTATTGATGGTATTGATATACGAACAGTCGATAAGAAAGAACTCCGCAAATATATCTCAGTTGTTTTGCAGGATATTTATCTCTTTTCAGGAACAATAAGATCAAATATTAATATGGATAATGAAGATATTCCTGAAGAGAAAATTATACAGGCAGCAAGAACCGTTGGAGCCGACAGGTTTATTAAATCATTAACAAAACAATATGATGAAGTTGTAAAAGAACGTGGTGCTACTTTAAGTGTGGGACAAAAACAGCTCATCTCTTTTGCACGTGCTCTTGCCTATGATCCCAAAATATTAATACTCGATGAAGCCACTTCAAGTGTTGATACAGAAACAGAAATATTAATTCAGAAAGCAATTGAAAATCTCCTGGTTGGACGGACTGCAATTGTAATAGCACACAGGCTTTCCACAATTCAGAGTGCAGATAAAATAATTGTTATGCACAAAGGAGAGATAAGGGAAACAGGAAAACACCAGGAACTCCTTGCAAAACGGGGAATTTATTATAAATTATACCAGCTTCAATATAAAGATCAGGAGATTGTTAAAGCTGTCTGATCATTTCAAATAAAATAATCACTTTCTTAGGGAGAGCAACATGCCTAAAGTAAAATTTATGACTCTTGCACGTTTTATAATTGAGCAGGAGAAACTTCACCCCGAAGCTACCGGAGAACTTTCCAAACTGCTTCACGATCTTTCTCTTGCAGCAAAAGTTATTTCGCTCGAAGTAAATAAGGCAGGGCTTGCTGATCTTTTAGGTTTTACGGGAGATATTAATGTTCAGGGTGAGGAGGTAAAGAAACTGGATGTGTTTGCACACCGTATGATGTTTAATGCTATGGATCATGGTGGTCATTTATGTGTAATGGCTTCGGAAGAGGAGGAAGATATAATTCACATTCCCAAAAAATTTAAAGTAGGAAAATATGTTTTACTTTTTGATCCGCTTGATGGCTCATCGAATATAGATGCAAATATCAGTATAGGAACAATATTTTCAATTTTCAAAAGAGTCTCTCCTGACGGACAGCCCGGAACACTCGAAGATTGTCTGCAGGAAGGTTATAAACAGATTGCAGCAGGTTATATAGTTTATGGTTCAAGTACAATTATGGTTTATACGGCGGGACATGGTGTACATGGTTTTACTTTAGACCCATCTTTCGGTGAATTTCTTCTCTCACAGGAGAATATCAGGATTCCCAAGAAGGGAAAAATCTACAGTATTAATGAAGGTAATTATCTTTATTGGCATCCCGGTTTGAAAAAATATATTAAGTGGTTACAGGAAGAAGATAAAGCAACCGGCAGACCTTATACTTCACGTTATATTGGTTCTATGGTTGCAGATATACATAGAAATTTATTATACGGGGGTATCTTTATGTATCCTGCCGATTCAAGAAATCCGAATGGTAAATTAAGATTAATGTATGAATGCAATCCAATGGCATTTATTGTAGAAGCTGCCGGCGGAAGAGCTACAAACGGTAAGCAGAGAATACTTGAAATAAAACCAACAAGCCTTCACCAGAGAACACCAATATTCATTGGTTCTGAAGATGACGTTAAAATGGTAGAAGAGTTTATGGCCAAAGAAGAAGTTGCTGCATAATATTATTTTAATTGAGGCTGACTCAAAATTTTTTGGGTCAGCCGTCAAATTCTTTACTTTATCTCCAATTTATTTAAACCTTCTTCTAACCTCTTAACCAATTCTCCTTCAGAAATATTTTTGAGAGTAAGTTTGGAATTTCTTACAAGAACTTCAGGCTTATCTCCCTGTCCTTTTACATATAAATAAAGTCCGTATCCTAACCTGTTCCTGTCATTTAATATTGGCAGATAATCTTTATTATCTTCAACAATTTTATATACTTGTGATTCAATAGAATCTTCCGGAAATTTTCTGGTAGGTGTAATCATAATCTTAATTTTTTTTGCTTTAAAAATAGATATAGTTTACCTGTTGGGCAATGATTAAAACTTACATTCTTTTAGCTTGAATATGAATTTTTTCCCGCTTATTTTTTTTGCGGATTCAGGAAAAATTAAAAATGCCGTTCCTATTAATTTTCATATTGCTTTCACCTCTTGTTTACGCTTCTGAAAATTTATCTACCGATGATTATCAGTTCAGGCATTTTACAATTAAAGACGGGCTCTCACAAAGTGCTGTCCTTTGTATTATGCAGGACAGGCGCGGCTATATGTGGTTTGGTACTGCCAACGGTCTTAACAGGTTTGATGGATATAATTTTATCGCTTATGTAAATAACCCATACGATTCCACTTCACTATCCGATAACGAAATCACTTCTGTTTTTGAGGACAGCCAGGGTTATTTATGGGTCGGTACAGTAAACGGTGTGCTGAATAAATTTAACAGGCGAACTGAAACTTTTAAATACTTTTATCCCGACAGCAGTTCTGAATTAAAAAAGAACTACAATGTACCTTTTAAAAATTACCCTGTTTCATTTGTAAGATATAGTAATTCTACAATAACCTCTATTGCAGAAGACAAGAGTGGCAATCTATGGATAGGAACCTGGGGCAATGGTGTTTACAGGTTTGATAAACAAACAGAAAAGTTTCAGCATTTCTTTTATTCGTCAAATGATAACGGAAGTTTAAGCAGCAACAGAATAACTCAGATTCTTGTTGATAAAAAGTCTGCTGTATGGATAGCAACTTTTGGCGGAGGGTTAAACAGAGTTATTAAAGTTCAGAATAAAAATTATCCCAAAGCTTATTCATACAGGTTCATTAATTATAAGGCAGGAAGAAAAAATGGTATAAGTAATAATGATATCCTTTCTATTTATGAAGACAATAACAGCAATATATGGATTGGTACTTTTAACGGCGGACTAAATTTGTTAGCAGATTCCCAGAAATTTGTTCCGGTTAATGAAGCCGTATTTAAACAATATAATTATGTTGGAAATATCAATCTCAGATATAAAACAATTTTGAGTATAGCAGAAGGTGATGAGAATGATATCTGGTTGGGAACGATGGGAGAAGGATTAATAAAATTTAATCCATTAACAAATTCAACATTAGTATTTAGGCATAATCCTTTAGATGAAAATACTATTCCTGATAATGATATAATTGCACTCAAAAAAGATAAGTCAGGTATTTTATGGCTGGGTACATCCTTAGGAAGAGGAATTACTCAGCTTCAGATAAACAGGAGAAAGTTTAATCATCTGGCTCATTACCCCGGCGATTCAAACAGCCTTTCTGATAATGTCGTCTGGTCAATCACAGAAGATAAAGATGGTTATATCTGGCTTGGTACATACAGGGGTGGTCTTAACAGGTATGATAAGAAAAAGAAAAGTTTTAAAACATTTAAACATAATCCTTATGATGCTGGAAGCATTCCGGATAATCATATACGTTCACTAGCGGTTGATAATTACAATAATATATGGGTAGGAAGTTTTGAAGGCGGGCTAAGTATGTACAACCGGAAGATAGGAAATTTTATAGATTTTAAAGAGATGGGTCTTGATGAAAAAGCTCTTGGCTCGGACCAGATACTTGATATCCATATTGAAAATGATTCTGTATTCTGGATTGCTGCTTATGGGGGCGGATTAACCAAAGTTATCTTCGATAAAAGCAATAATATTAGATATAAAAGATATAAGCATGATCCGCAAAATAATTTTTCACTAAGTGATGACAGAGTTTATACAATTCTTCAGACAGAACCTGATGTTTTATGGATAGGAACATTTGGCGGAGGTTTAAATAAGTTTGATAAAAAATCTGAAAAGTTTACAGTTTATAAAAACAAATCCGACGACCCTTACAGTATTAGCGACAACAGGGTTGTATGCGTTTTTGAAGACAGCGAAGGCATTTTATGGGTTGGTACATTTGGCGGAGGTTTGAACAGGTATAATCCTGAGTTAAACAGGTTCACAAGGTATGGAGAGCGGGAAGGTTTAACCAGTTATATTGTTTATGGTATCGTTGAAGACAGGCACAAAAATTTATGGATGAGTACAAACAACGGTATATTCAAATTTACAAGAGAAGATTATCTCTTTACCCAATATGATCTTTCAGATGGAGTACAAAGTCTTGAATTCAGCGGCGGTGCATATTACAAGGCAAGCGATGGTGAGATTTATTTCGGCGGAATAAATGGTGTAAATAGTTTTTATCCTGATAGTTTAAATTTTATTTCCTACATCCCAAACATTGTTATAAGTTCAGTGAAAGTGCTTAACAATAAATGGAAGGGGGAGAGAAATAAAATGGTGCTATCCCATACAGAAAATTTCTTTTCATTTGAATTTGCTTCGCTGGATTATTCAAACCCTGAGGATTGCCGCTATGCATATAAACTTGAAGGCTTTGATGATGACTGGAGATACACTGATTCCAAACAAAGAGTTGCAATTTACACCAACATTGCTCCCGGCAATTATGTTTTCAGAGTAATTGGCTCCAACAGTGATGGTGTATGGAATTATGAAGGTGCCAGCATTCAGATTACTATTCTTCCTCCGTTTTATCAAACGTGGTGGTTTATTGCAGGTGTGGTTGTAATCATTCTTACTGCAATTTATTTAATAAGTACAGCCAGGATAAGGAATCTTCTTGCAATTGAAAAACTAAAGCTCAAACTCGCAGCAGATCTTCATGATAATATTGGTTCCGGGTTAACTGAGATATCTATTTTAAGTGAGCTTGCATCAAGAGAAGTAAACGGCGGTACTACACAAAACTTAAAATCTATAAGTGAAACTTCAAGAAAGCTTGTGGATAATATGAGTGATATTGTCTGGGTTGTTAATCCTAAAAAAGATTCTCTTCATGATTTAATACTCAGGTTGAAAGATTCCTATAGCGAAGTACTGACATATATGGGTATTTCATTAAAAACTACAAACCTGCATCAGCTTGAAAATATTAAACTGCCTATGGAATACAGGCAGAATCTCTATCTTATATTTAAAGAAGGGATAAATAATGCAATAAAACATAGCGGGTGTAAAAATCTCTACCTCAATATTAATTTGAACAAAGATACTCTTGAAATGAAATTAATTGATAACGGAACAGGTATGAAAGAACTATCTAAAGAATCCGGAAATGGATTAAAGAATATGGAAGAAAGAGCCCGGATTATCGGAGGAAAGCTTGATATCGATTCTGATTCTTCAGGTACGACTATTACTTTTACAGGAAAAATAAATAGTATAAAAAAAGTTTCTTATTACCTTAAAAGATTTTTAAGATCGGTTAATCTAATAGTGTAAATTTAAATTCCTTTAGATTGTTAAACGGATAAATTATAATTAGATATTATTATTGAGAAAGTAAATGATAAATGTAGCAATCGTTGAAGATAATAAAACAATCAGGGAAGGTCTCGCAGCTTTAATATCAGGTACGCCGGGTTATGATTGTGTAGGTTCATTTGCCGATTGTGAAAAATTTCTAAACAGCCTTTCCAAAACAGATATTGATGTTGTATTGATGGATATCGGACTTCCCGGCATTAATGGCATTGAAGGAGTTAAAAGAGCAAAAAAAATAAATCCTGCCTTAAATATTTTAATGCTTACAATTTATGAAGAAAGTAATGTGGTTTTTGAAGCTTTATGTGCCGGTGCCTGCGGTTATCTTGTAAAAAAAACACCCCCGGCAAGACTCCTTGAAGCCATTAAAGATGTTTATGAAGGCGGCTCACCAATGAGTTCAAATATTGCAAGACAAATTATTTCTGTCTTTCATCAAAAAAACAATTTAAATGGAAACGGAAAAGATTATGAACTAACTGCGAGAGAAAAAGAGGTTCTTAATCGTCTTGCCGATGGGTTTAATTACCAGGAAATTGCTGATAGTATTTTTATAAGTGTTGATACAGTAAGACATCACATAAGAAATATTTATAAGAAGCTTCATGTACATTCACAATCCGAAGCAGTAGCAAAAGCAATAAGAAAAGGTCTTATTAATTAATTGGGGCACCTGCATATTTATGCAGGGTTGATAAACCTTCCGGCATATTCCCTTTTAATAACTGCACATTTGTGCTGTTGTTATACTAACCTTCAAGTATTAATTATATACCAGCAAACAGAACAACAAGAACCTTCAAAAATAAGGAGGATAAAATGGAAAACCTGAATGTAGAACAGCAGCAGCAGTACACTAATCCTCTTGCTGATCTTATCAGCAATGAAATTTATGAAGCATTAATGAGCCGTGAACTTATTAATGAAACCTCTGTAAGAGACAGAGAGATACGCAGAAAGTTCAGAGAAATGCGTGCTAATAAAATGAGTGCAGGGGATGCAATTGATGTTTTAAGAGAAGAATATCCCTATCTGCAGTTTGATACCATCAGAAAGATAGTCTACAATTCGCCTAAAAAGAATTAACATCCCATAATACTAACTCAGCCCCTCTTCCATTTCTGAGTATGAGTGCCCGCGTAAGAAAGGAAATTGAGAATTGGGGTTGAGTTAAACTTGTTGATTTTTACTTTCCCCCCTTAATTTTTTAATGCCATGGTCTCTCAAAAATTAATACTGCGGCAAAATATCCCGCTCCGGCTGATAACAAACCGAATATAATTCCTTTTATAATTTTGATTTTTGAATTACCAAGATAATATGATGAAAATATCATTAGGATATAAACTAATACGGCAAAGAGTGTAAAGATTAAATCACTATAAAAATAGCTTGTACCTATAGCCAGGATAATTCCTCTTGCAATATATTTCTCAAATTCTTTATGAATGAAATTAATTATGATAAGAATTAACGCAGAAGTACAAAGAAAAGTAAAAAATATCCAGAAGGGTCCAACCAGTGCTCTGGCAGATACAAGCAGATAAAATATTATACTTCCGAGTGAAATTATATCTCTTGCAATTTCTTTTTTATTATTAATCTTAATCAGGTTCATAAGATTATAACTTATTTAAAATAAAAAAGACGTCCTGTTTTGCAGAACGTCTTTAATATATTTAATAAGATTTATTTAGCCTATTAGCCTAAATAAGCTTTAAGATTCTTTGTTCTTGGTGCATGTCTTAAAGTTCTTATTGCTTTCTCTTTGATCTGTCTTACTCTTTCACGGGTAAGATTAAATTTCTCACCAATTTCTTCAAGAGTTGCAGACCTTTCACTATTGATACCAAAATATAACCTTAAGACATCTGCTTCTTTTTCAGAAAGAGTTGAAAGAACATTCTGAACCTCGTTCTTTAATGATTCATTCATTAAAGAAACATCCGGAGAAGGCTGTTCTTCGTTAACCATTACATCAAGAAGATTGTTCTTGTTATCATCTCCATTCTGGAATGGTGCGTCAACAGAAATGTGTCTGCCGTAAAGCTGAAGTGAGTTTGCAACATCTTCAACATCCATATCAAGCTCCTGGGCAAGTTCCTGAGCATTAGGTTTTCTTTCATATTCCTGCTCAAGTTTACTGTATGCCTTACCGATTTTATTCAACTCACCAACTCTGTTTAATGGCAAACGAACCATTCTTGACTGCTCGGCAATTGCCTGCATAATAGACTGCCTGATCCACCAAACAGCATAAGAGATAAATTTAAATCCTCTGGTTTCGTCAAATCTTTTTGCTGCTTTAATTAAACCAAGGTTACCTTCGTTAATAAGGTCACCAAGTGATAATCCCTGGTTCTGGAATTGTTTTGCAACACTAACAACAAACCTGAGGTTTGCTTTGGTAAGGGTTTCAAGAGCTGCCTGATCCCCTTTTTTAATTCTGATAGCAAGTTCAATTTCCTGTTCGGGAGTTAACAGATCAACTTTACCGATTTCCTGCAAGTACTTGTCTAAAGATTTGCTTTCTCTGCTTGTGAACTGCTTTGTTATTTTCAATTTACATCACTCCTGATTTTATTTTTAATTGTGGCATTTTTAAGGTTTCTTCAAAAAAAGCGACTTTAAATATAACATAATTTTCCTTTAAAAAGTAAGACAAAAATTTGCCGCTCATCACTTTTTTCACAATTATTTAGATGCACAAACCAAATAAAGGTTGTATGAATTTTGGAAATATTTTAAGGTCAAATTTTATTGGATATATCTTTCCATTACCCTCAAAACAGCTTTTTCGCAAATTTTACAATAAGGCTTAGTTCCCTTTGTAAACATAAGGCAATCAATCATTGGACGGTACAATCCTCTTGATAGATATCCCGCACCTTCATAAGCTCCAACTTTGCCCCAAAACCTGCTGTTTTGCAAAAATTTTTCAACTTCAGCTGAATGTTCCCTATCCTTCCTGTTGTACTCATCTTCAGCTTTAATTATTTCTTCATGCGAAGATTTATTCTTTTTAAGCTCAGCAATTTTGTTATTTAATGCCCGTCTCTCCTCCTGCCATTTCAAATCCATACTATCAAATGCTGCCTTCTCCCATGGGGTTGGAATTTCTACACCTTCATCAACGAATTCTTTCCATTTAAAATCCTGTGGATTTACTAATGCAGTTAAATTTGGTTCCACAGGTTCAACATCAATTTTATAAAAATCAGTATAAGCAACATCCGATGTATAATATTCATCTGCTAAGCCGGCAAATGAATGTCCGAATTCATGCAGAAGTAAATATTCAAACCACTGGTTATCCGAAGTCAAAGTACAGAAAAGATTATATATTCCTCCACCGCCATAACGTTTATGGTTAACAAGAATAATAAGTGCATCATAAGGAACATGTGCAGCTATATCTCTTACTGTTTTATTATCTTCAGTTAGAAGATATCTTTCCGAACCTAAAGAATTAAATGTAGTGCTCAAAGAAGTGTTTTTAAATATATCAGCTCTCGGTTCATCTGATCCGCTTTCCTGTGATGGTTTCAGCACTCCGTAAAAATTAAATTTATCTTTGTTGGATTTATAAGGTTCTATTTTAAAAAATGTCTCAGTAATTCTCTCAAAATCTTTCCTGAATTTTTCTGTTTCATCTTCAGTGTAACCATCACCCAATATGGCAATATCTGTTTTTGTATGAGGATCACCATTTACTTTTTCAAATATTTTTACTGATTTATCAAGAATATTATCTTTAACAATATTTACATCATCAGGATTTATTTCTATAGAAAAGATTTCTCTTAAATTATTCTTTTCATCTCTTCTTTCAATAACAAATTTTATTTTGTTTTTTGGATAAGGAATAAGTGCTGTTTCATGATAGCTTTTCTTTATACCATCTAATGCCTGGCTGCTTGTTTGGTATTCCCCAAAGTATGTATCGAAACCTTTGGAATAAATTAATTCATCTGAAGCTGAATCATAAATCTTCAGATAAAATTTTCCGTTGTTTAAATTATCAATAAGATTTGTTGTACTGCCTGCCCAGGTTCCATATCTGTAAATTCTGTCAAGACTAATTATTTCAGTCTCTGCATCACCTGTGTGGTGATAGTCTATCCTCATTGTTTCATCAAGAAAATACTGGTTGAAGTTAACCTGATTTGCTTTTAAAGAGATTAAAGCAATTAATAAACAGAAAAGAAGATTTTTCATTTGTACCTCTTTTTAATAATCATTAAAGAAACTTAATTGACCACTTTGTACAATTGAATCGAATGAAAGATTGAGTAAAATTAAAATTGAGTCTGCAATAGGCTTAAGCTGTTTTTCGATGTAATGCCTGTAATCAATATCTGTCGGATTAAGTTCAACCGGGACAGGACCTCTTTTCGTAATAATATAATAAACAGTGCTGCCTGCTTCATTAAGCATACGTGCAGCTTTAACCTGAGGGGGAACATTCTTAACATAATCATCAACATCTTTTCTTAATCTTTTTTTATAGACAAGCTTATCGTTGAATTCACCTTTATAAACTCTGTCAACAAATTCATTCATCCAGTTTTGAATTTCTTCATTGTAAAGAACCCTTTTATAAAGTTCAACCTGAAAATCCTTTGCGAGCCGCGTCCAATCAGACCGTACAAACTCCATCCCCACAAACTCAAGTTTTTCAGAATTGTTTTTAACTACAAGTCCGGCATATCTTTTTTTTGCACCTGCTGCTTCTGAACTTCTCATCGGAGTTATTATAAATTTCCTGTAATACTTTTCAAATTTTAATTCGAGGTAAGATTTAACATTAAATTCTTTTTTTAATCTGCCCTGCCAGTAAAGATTAAGTTCAGCAGCAAGCTTTTCCCCTGAAAATGAATTTAATTTTTCTGCATCTTTTATTCTTATAAATAAAGAATCTGTATCACCGTAAACAACTTCATAGCCCGTTGTTTCAAGATATTGTTTACTCTGCAGAAGAAGCCATTGTCCGGTAGATGTAATTGCAGAAGGAAGATGCGGGTGATAAAACCTGCACCCTGTTGAGCCCATAACTCCGTAAAAACTGTTCATGAGAATTTTAATTGCCTGAGATAAAGACTTTATATTTTTCTTAACAGCTTCTGCTCTTTGTTTCATTAATTGATTTATAAAATCAGGAAGGAAATGCTCTGTTGAGGAAAATCTATAACCACCTGGAGTTACCAGCGGATTTACATCAGCCATTAACCTTGAGTAAGGGTCAATTTTGAATGTCTGAATAATTGATGGATACAGGCTTTTAAAATCCAGAACTACAACATCATTATAAATTCCGGGAATCGGATCGAGTACATATCCGCCTGCTGAGTGCTCAGTTAAAACCATATCTCTAACATTTGGGGCAACAATTTTTTTCTTATGAATTTTAGGAAGCATAAAATGGTCGAATGCTGCGGACATCATTCCAAGCCTGTCCATAAGCAAACCTGAAAGCTGAGAACGTTTCACTGCCAAATCAATTAATCCTGCTTTCTTAAAAATTTCATAAACAAGGATTGTATCCTGAAGATTATATTCAGCAAGTTTAATTTTATCATCTTTAAAATATTTTTCTATCTCCTCCATTTTATTCTGATCGGGAGAAATTGTTTTTCCCATTGCAAGCATTTCCCTTGCAACTGTTTCAAGTTTGTAATCTTCAAAAGAGAAGAAAGAAGTTCTTAAAGACTGAGGACCATCAAGAACAATTCTGCCAGGTATATTTGCATACCAGTTGCCGATATTCCCTTTCCTTATTGAAACTTTTCCCCCTCCCCTTCCTATATCAAATGGAATAAACAATTCATTACATTTATTATCAAGAAAGCGGAGATCAAAACCAATTATGTACCAGCCGATAATTATATCCGGATCAGCATCATTAAACCATTTTATAAAATTAATCAGCAGATCTTTTTCTGAGGTGTATGTCTGGGTGTATTCATTCAACTGCTCCTCTTTATCAGACAACATAAATACTTTTTTAATTTCATAATCTTTTCTTCTCAAATAGACAGCAATTGAATAAAGAGTATTTCCGCCGGTTTCAATATCAAGAGATACAACAGTAAACTCAGGAGTAACCTCAGCAGGTTTAAGATTTGGATTCACAAATACTGTTAGTTTGTCTTTAATAACTCCTTCACCGGTAACTGTAACCTGGGCTTTTATTCCTTTTTCCATTAAATACCTTCTTGCAGGATCTAAATCTGCTTCATAAGTTTTTATCTCTTTGGAATTAAAAAAAGCATCTGCTGTTTTAAGATCTTTTTGTGTATTGAAATAAAGTGCATCAACAGAAACACCATTAAAGTTTTTCATCTGCACTTTTTTTCTTTTGTAAGGAACTGTTAGTCCGGTAAGGTCGGTGTCGCTTTCTATAAAAAAAACAGGTTTATTATTGTTTATTATTATTTCAACAGGTCCATCATCAGAAGCAGCAAAGAAGCGAAGTATATTACTTCCTTTAATATCCTGCCATTCTTCAGTTAAAATAAAAGCTGTCCTGGTTATTGTTGACATTGCAGATAAAATAAATATTATCCTATATTTACCTGTTCCTGAAAAGGAATGAGTATATGAGTGAATAATTCAAAAAACATTAAATAAAACAATATGAAAAAGTCTGTTCAATTTCTACTGATCTTAATTATCACACCATTTTTTTATATCTCTCCGCAAAAAATTGGTTTTTCAGGATATGGTTCAACAGGTATTAATTTTTATGAGAGACCGATAGCAATTGGTGCCAGCCAGGAAGTTTATTTCGAAGGAAAATTCCAGGCTGAATTAAAAATAAATAAAGATATTGAAGCACAGCTTGATTTCCGGGGTAATTCTGAAGATGAAAGTGTAACCCTGAGAGAATTCTCAGCAAAGTTTGAATACTGGGAAAGGATGAAGATTGAGGTAGGCAATCTGAAGCAGCCTTTCGGTTATGAGCAAACTGTAAGCAGTGAAGACCTTGAACTTGTTGATGAAAGTTTTTTTAATGAACAGGCTTCCGACTTTGGTTATGCTGTGCGGTATATTAGTGTTATGGTTTACAGCAAATATAAAGATGAATATAAAAGTTTTCCTTTTTCATATTATGTATCATTGTTTAAAAGTAATTCTTATTCATCAGGTGCTTATGCAAGACTGAGTTATCATAATAATGATTTTATTTATTCTATAAACTATGCTTTCCATGCAATCGGTGGTAATTATCCATATAATGCAAATGCATTTGCCGGTGATATAACATTTAAACCAAAGAATGCACGCGTAACTTTCGAAGCATTCTATATGAAGAATACTGAACTTGTTTCTGAAAGAATAGTTATGAATGGAGATGAAAATATTTATGCTGCAGGAGCCAGACTTTTAGCAGCAAATATTTTTGAAACTGACTGGAAATATATAAAAGGTATTGAGCCGGTTTTTCTTATTGGTTACTTTGTTCCTGATTTTAATGAAACAGATTTTCATACAATACAATATGTCCCCGGTTTAAATATTTATTTTGATAAGGATGTAAGATTAAGATTTAATTATTATGGTCTCTTAACAAAGAACAGGTTTAATTCTGATTACTCAACTTTAAATTCTCTTGGTATCATGGAACTTCAGGTTAGATTTTGAATGAGAAATTTATTTTTATTACTGATACTAATTTTTATTTCAGGATGCGATGTTGTTGATAATAATCCTGCTAATGAACTTACAACTGTTCATCTTTTAGATGCTTATATAGATACAGAACATCTTGCTAATCTCTACTCAAATAAACTTACAGGACTCGAAGTCCCGGTTAGAATCTTTAATGATAACAAAGAGTTGAAAGGAACAACTGAAGCACAGGGCTCAGGTTCCAGATATCTTCCCAAATGGTCTTTTGAAGTAAAGCTGGATAAAGGGAGTGTACTTGACCTTTCTAATTTTAATTTGAGTGCGCAGGTTGGCGACCACTCAATGCTAAGGACAAAACTTGCATCTTATATCTATAAACGAATGGGTTTTCCTGTTTTCGATTCAGATTATGCCTTCCTGAAAATAAACGGAAAGAATAAAGGTCTCTATCTTATTATTGAAAGAGTGGAATCAGATTTTTTTAAAAGGAGAATGATTCCGATTTATGAAGTAATTAAGACTATGTTTGGTGCAAAGTTTACTTTAAGAAATGGAACGAATTTGTATGAATATTTTGAGAAAGAGATTAATGATAACGACAACCTGTACAACTTTGAGAATTTTATTCTGGCACTTGATAATACAAATGAAGAAAATATATTCCCGGAATTGGCTGAACACCTTGATATAGATTCATATCTGAAATATCATGCAGTATCTACAGTAATTGCAGCAAAAGATGGTTTCAGGAATAATATAATTTTTTACAAAGAAACCCCGGGCAGCCCTTATAAAACATTGCCCTGGGATTTTGACGGCTCATTTAATCCCACTTTCACTCCTTTGCATTATGGTGATAATGAAATAATTAATAAGCTTTTACAGAATGATTCCTGTCTAACTATCTATAATAAATATTTTAATGAATGCCTGGATATGTTTTCGGAATCAAATATCTTTCCTCTGATAGATGAGACAGTGAACAGAATAAGCGAAGCATATAACCTCGATCCTTACCTGGGGGAGGCGGGGTATAATCTTAAAATTGAAGCAGAGGAACTTAAAAATTTTATAACCGATAGAAGAAACAAACTTCTAACAAAGCAATAGTACCCCGCATACATTTACATATCATGTAATTTTTCCGTGTAAGAAAATCATTATAAAAAATGAAACATCAAGTATTTATTACTTAATTAAGATGGAATAATTACATTTATTTTTTTTCTGCCTGCAAAGTTTTTTCAAATAAACATTTTACAAAGTGCCATCTTTATGCCAGAAGAAATTTTTTCCTCTTAGAATTTCATTTAACTGGCATATAAAATGATTAAACCTATATAAGAATGTTTGAAAGAAAAAAATATTATTACTGTACCATAGTGATAACAAACTGGAGAATAAATTTTTAATATGTATAAGTTCAGACCAAAAATATTGATTGCAGAAAATGAAAAGATAATAGCGATTGATATTAAAAATTCGCTGCATAGAATAGGGTTTGAAGTAATTGATATAGTAACCACAGGTGAAGAAGTATTACGCAAAGTAATGTCAGAGACTCCTGACCTTATTCTGATGGACATTTCACTCGACGGTGCACTCGATGGAATTGAGACAGCCGAGATTCTCTCTACCAAGTATGATATTCCTGTAATATATATGACAGGGTTGAATACAAGAGAAACTCTGCAGAGAGCAAAGTTAACCGAACCTTATGGTTTTCTTCTTAAGCCGTTTGATTCCAGAGAAATTGAGATTGCGATTGAAATGGCTTTTATTAAAAGGGGACTTTATATCGAAGATACACCTGAGTCAAAGTTCCCTGAAATATTTTCTAATTAATTCCGGTAATTTTATTGCTGGGGAATAAGTCATAAAAAGAAATTCTGATTTATTTCTCTCCCTAAAAATTTTTACCAGAATAATTTTAGAAAGGAAATAATTTTCATTTCTTCCGGTACTTGTTTCTTCATTTATAAAAAATTACCTTTGCAAAAATTAATTGCTTGTGTAATTATTTTTCCGGAGAGGGAAATGAATCAGGAAAACATCATAAATTTAAGAGCACTTCCGGATGATGTTGATGAAATAATTAATCAATTCCGCAATGACAGAAATTTAACAACCACACTCATAAACAATAAAAATTTTTTTAATGATTTTATTTCATTGCTGGGAGATTTAAATAAGATTATTTCGGAAAGAACAGAGACCGGAGAAAAGTATAACCAGATATCTCTCTTTTAAACGAAAATCTTTTCGCCTAAAAGATACTGCAGCTCTAATGTAACCGGACCAGGCTTGCCATCCCCTACAATAAAATCATCAACCTGTATTACAGGTGTTACTTCCGATATTGTTCCCAATACCATCATTTCATCAAAGGATTTTAATTCATCAGCTTTTATTTCTGATTCGGTGTATGGAATCTCCTCTTTTTTACATATCTCAAGAATTATCTTTCTTGTTATTCCATCGAGAATATTATTAGTGCGTGCATTATCTTCCGGTGTAAGCGGAGGAGTATAAAGTTTCCCATTTTTAACAGCACAAAAACTTGTATGTGTACCTTCTGTTATAAAACCATTGTTAACAAAAACAGCTTCAACTGCATTTTGTTCAAGAGCTTTTTGTCTTGCCAGCACATTAGGCATAAGCATAGTTGATTTTATATCGCATCGTTTCCACCTGATATCTTCTTCAAGAATGATTTTTATGCCATGTTCCAGTTCTTTTTCATGTCTTTTAAATGGCTGCACAGAGATGAAAAATGTTGGCTCAACTTCTTCAGGAGGGAAATGATGCTGACGCGGGAAATAATCACCTCTCGTCACCTGCAGGTAAACGAAAAGATGTTCTTCATCTTCAAACTTATTTTTCTTTATAAGATTGTTAATAATTTTTTCAATCTTATCATACAAATTAAAATTAATGCGGGATGACTCAAGGCTTTTCTTTAATCTTTCAATATGAAGTTCAGGCTCAAATAATTTTCCTTTGTACCATCTTAAAGTTTCATACACACCATCTCCAAATAAAAAAGCACGGTCGAAAGGAGAAAGCTTTAATCTGTTTCCTTTTAAATATCTGCCATTTAAATAAAAATATAATTCTGTTTTCATATTATTAATAAATTCTTTTAACTGAATTTAATTAAATAAATTTTTTGTTGCTTTATTTTTATTAAGATGAGAAAAATTTTTAAGATGGACAAATAACCTCCGGAGTTTTTGAAAACCCCGGAGGTTATGAAAGTAGGTTTTTAATTAATTTATTTATTAAAACTCTTCACCTTCTCCGTTAAAATCTCCGTTAGGTCTTTCAATTTCTTTTTGCTTAAAGTTATTAAAGTTATATCGGATGTTGAGCATAACCATTGGAGATTCCCTGTTGAAGAAATTGTACCTGTAAAAATCGAGACCTTGTGAGGTTGATTCAAACTTTGCTGTACTGAAAATATCTCTCACCTGCACTGTTAAGGAAAGCTTCCGATCAAAAAAGTCCTGCTTGATTGCAGCGTGAGTAGTAAAGAAACCTTCCCTTTTACCTTGAGAAGAAACAGAAGGACTATTGTACATCATGTTAAATTGAAACGTTGTTGATGCACCTATTTTAAAAATATTATTAAGCCTTGAACTCCAGTTAAAACTTTCTCTTGAAAATGGTTCATTATAAAGTACACCTTCAATCCTGTAGTTATAAAGATTGCCCATAAGATTTACATTCCAGAAATCCAGCGGATCCAGAACAAGCATGAGTTCACTTCCTAAAGAATAATCCTTTCCGATATTTTCAATTGTATAAAGGTTTACATCTATATCATAAACAGATTGAACCTGCTCAACTTTATTATGTTTTACACGATAGTATACTTCAGCAGAGAGAACAGCATTTGAAATAAATGTCTGTGCGCCTAGTTCGTATGAATCAATATATTCAGGTTTTAAAGCGGGATTACCCCTTCTTACATTATTTGCATCCATCCATGTAAGGAAAGGTTCGAGCTGCCAGCCTCTTGGTCTGTCTATTCTTCTTGTATAACTTGCCATTAACTGCTGCCCTTTTGCAAACTCATACGAAGCATGAATAGAAGGGAAAAAATCCCATTCATCAATGTTAAACTTCTGGTTTGTTTTAACCAGTTCAATTGTTCTGTAGGTATATTCACCTCTTACACCTGCCTGTAAACCCAAACTTCCGAACTGATCTGCATAGATTGAGTAAAGAGCAAGCTCTCTTCTGTCATAATTAGTATTGTTTATAAATTGATCCTGCAAAACAAATGTGCCCAGATCAGGATCATATTCTGAAAAAGATGTACTTTCTTCAGATACATCAATTTCTCCCTGAACACCAGCCTCAAATTTTCTGAACTCTCCCAAAGGCAATGTATAATCAAGTTCACCTTCAATTTCGTAAGAAGGACCTGCTTCTGTTGTTTTTCTGCCGCCTATCTGTATACCATTATTAAATTCAGAGGTGATTGAAGATTCATCAGAATCATCATTACCATAATCAATTTTTAACTGAAGCTGATGGCCGTTGGGATTAAATTTCCTGAAATAGTTCATGTTTACATGATAATGCTCACCCATCCTGCTTCTGTCACTAACACTTGTATAAAAAAACGGATCAGGGTTCTGATCAGACCATTGTGTAAAATTTTGAAATGATGTACCGCCGTGGTCTCTGTCAGCATATCTTACACCAAAACCTAAAATATCATTTTCACTTAAAAGAAATTCTATGCCGCCTCTTAAACCCCAGGCAATTCTGCCCCACTCTCTAGTTCCGTTGGAATTTATAAAAGTGCTGTTGTTATTACGTATAAACCTTTGCTCACTTCTGCTGTCGCCCGGGAAAAACCTGCGGTTATAATCTATTCCAAAAGTTGTATTTATAAATTCAGTTTTATACTCAAAAATAAAATCACCTCCGTATTTATCATTTAAACCTGCATTGGCATTCATAATTCCGCTCATCCCCAGGTTTTCATTTTTTTTCAGGATAATATTAATTATTCCTGCTGTACCTTCGGGATCATATTTGGCGGAGGGGTTAGTTATTATTTCTATAGATTTAATTGAACTTGCAGGTATCTGCTGAAGAATATCCTGTGCACCCATAATAGATGGACGACCATCAATAAGCACGGTAAAATTTCCGCTTCCTCTTAAACTAACATTGCCTTCAATATCAACAGAGACAGATGGAACATTTTCCAGAACATCGGCAGCATTACCTGTTACTGCTGTCTGCATCTGGCTGACATCAATTACTTTTTTATCAAGCTGATAAGTTACCGGGGATCTTTCACCTTCAACAACAATGTCATCAAGATTTAAAGCTGCGGGTTCAAGATAAATTTCTCCAAGATCAACATTTAATTTTTCCCTGCTGATTGTAACATCAAATCTCTGATCTGTAAAACCAATAAAGCGAACATCTACAAAATAATTACCAAACGGAACTCTGCTGATAGAAAAATTTCCATCTGCATCCGAAACTGTTCCTGTTATAACTGAAGAATCAGCTTTGGAAAGAACAACTATGTTAGCATATTCAATGGCGTAAGACGAGCTTTTATCAAATACCTTTCCTGTAATTGTTCCGTCCCGGGACCCCATACCGCGCTGAGGGAATATATTTATAGTTAAAACAAAAATTGTAAATATTATAAACCGTAACTGCATATTCATCCTGAAATAAAAATTTGCTCACCAATTAAACAAATAAATTCATTTAAGAGTTTAATCAGATAGAATAATTTATAAGTTATGAATAACAAATATAATTTTTTCCTTAGTTAAGATATACAGAAAAATTTATTGCTATATACTTTGTGATTCTTAATAATTATACATTTTCTATGAGCAGGCTAAAGTAGAGCAAGGCTATGATTAAAAATTCTGTTGCAATAGCCAGGACAAATGCTCTTATCCCGTATTTTAGATATTTATGTTTGTATGAATTTATTCTTGCAATAGAATAGACACTTTTTGAAAAAATATGATAGGTTGATTCGGGGTCATCTAAAATGAGGTTAAGTTTTTCGGCATAGTCATCTGCATTTTTATATTTAATTATGCCTCCGAAGTATGTAGGAAGAATTGTTTTCTTTTCCTTTAAATTGTCTTCTGTTTCTTTCATCCTTGGTGCAACAACACTAACAAGAAAAAATATAGCAGTTAAAACCGAAAGGAAATAAATGAAGATTAGTATGAAAGTAAAAATTGTGGGAGGAATTTTTGCATAATGTATAATAAAAAAAACTGCAAACACCCCCATTAACGAAAGCATAGTGAATGCTTTCTGATCAACACGCTGAAGAGTAAGCTGTTCACTTTTTAATATTTCAAAAAGTACATTTATCTTTTTTTCTTCATTCATAAAATTTCCCAATTATTAAAAAAACTATTTTTCTTTAAAAGTTACAGAACCATCCCAGGATTCATCAGGAGAGGTATTGTTAAACTTTTCAATTCTACGGATTAATTGTAAGGCTGGCAAATCATCGGAGTGTAATTTTAAAGCTTTTGTAAGAACTTCCTTTGATTCACTGAATCTCCTGTTAAGATATAACTCAAACCCTTTTTCATAAAGATTAAAAAAATCATTTTCGTTTTGTGAAAGTGTTTTCCGGTATCCTGTTAATTCATAAACTTTAACAGATTTATTTTTCCCTTTAACTTTTATTACATCAAGACATCTTGTATGAAAAATATTTTTATTAATCTTATTAAAAGTTGTTTCGGAAATTAGAATTTTTGTATTGTAAAACTTATTTGCACTTTCAAGACGTGCTGCAAGATTAACAGGGTCACCAATTGCTGTGTAATCAAACACCTGTTCGGAACCCATATTTCCTATAATTACATTTCCTGTGTTAATTCCTATTCTGCTGTTTATGGCAGGATAATTTTTTTGCTGCCAGATTTTATTAAGCTCAATTAATTTTTTTTGCATAAGAATTGCACTCTCAACAGCAGCATCAGCATGATTTGAAATCATTACCGGCGCACCAAACTCAGTAAGAATTGCATCGCCAATGTACTTATCAATAGTTCCATTCTGTTTAATTATAATCCTGCTCATTTCTGTAAGATATTCATTAAGGAGAGAAACCAGATCAGATGGCAGCATGTTTTCGGAGATTGTTGTAAAGTCAGCAATATCCGAAAATAAAATTGTAAGCTCTCTCTCCTCCCCGCCAAGTTTAAGAAGCTCAGGATGTTCAATTAAATCCTCAACGACTTTATCAGGTACATAATGGGCAAAAGCATTTTTAATAAATGCCCTGTCTTTTGCAGTTGTAACCTGTATAGTTACAATCATTCCTATAAAAATTAAAAATACAGCAGCTGCAACCGAGACTGCAGGGAACAAATTAAAATTTAATAACTGCAGATATCCGAAAAGGATAATTAATGAAATTATACTTAACGAGGAGAGATAAAAGAAAAAATTTGTTCTCGGAAGTGAAGTTAAAACCATAATCAATCCTGAAAAAAATATTATTGCAGCAAGTGGAATGAGTTCCCATTTAAAATAGAACTGGTTATTAAGCAATCCATTTAACAATGCTGCATGAACTGTTATTAGAGGAATATTTTCTTCAATTGAAATCTGACCGAGGTCTGAAGTGCCGACTGAAATATCACTAATAAATACAAAGCTTCCCTCATAATATTCAAGAAGGTCATCAAGATATTCAGGCTGGCTTGCATATTTAATCAGGTTCTGCACTTCCATCATTTTTGCTTTGCCGTCATTCCAGTACCCGAAGTAAGGAATAAAAACATTTCCATGTTCATCAATAGGAATTACAACATCTTCTTCTAGAAAACTTTCCGGTAATGCTGGAATTACAATTTTATCTCCCCAATAAATTTTAATTTTCTCAAAAGGAATTCGGTTATAATCAAGAAAGATTGATAAACTTATTGCAGGGAAGTATAACGAATCAATTTTAATAATTAATGGAAGATGCCTTACAATTCCATCTTCATCCGTAAGAATAGAGATATGTCCTGAGTTTACAGCAGCCGATGCAAACTCATCTTTTTGTGTAATTGACCAATCAGCAAAATAAGGTTCACCATCATTATAATCTTCAGGTTTTTTAAGATGTCTTGAACGAAGCTGTTCATAAAAAATCCCATCTTCCCACCTGAACTTTGATGCAGATTCTTTAAGTTGAAAGCCGGCCGGGAGATAAACATTTCCCAATTCAGTTATTGATTCTGAAAAAACCTGGTCGTGTGAATCATTGCTTGACCTTGGAAAAATAATATCATAAAAAACTGCTTCAGGATTAAGAGGTAAAATAACATTGTTAAGCTTTGCAAGAGATTCCCTGCTTAAAGTATTTCCTCCAAAAAAATTATATGAGCCATCTGTAATGTTTAAGTAAACTATTCTTTCATCAGGGGCAGGACCTTTATTATCTTCAATAATTAATCTGTAGAAGTAATCATTTAATTTATAATCCAGTGTGTTCCAGGGAATATCAAAAAGAATAAAGATAAGAGTGATGGAAATGATAATCAGGAAACTTGCAGAAAGAATTCTCCCAAGAAGCTTTCTACTTTTTAATTTCAATTTCATATTTCCTGATTAATACATCCTTACCGATAAACGATTGCATTGATTCAATAAAATCAGAGTTAACAGAACTTACATTACCTGCAAGAGGAAAAGGCTTATCTGAAGATTCATTAAGATTTTCTTTATTCATCGCAATTATTTTTTCTTCAGTGGAATTCCAGTTATCGCTTTTAATTATTTCTGAATCTTTAAAGAGCTTTTCAACTTCATCAATTTTGTTTTTGCTGCAGAGAATTGTAATCTTTTCTTTTACTCCTCCTTCATCAAAAACGTAGTAATCTTCCGGGGTCGGCAGAATAAGCGTATCTTTACCTGCGGATAATTTTGCTTTGCATAAAAGAAAAGATTCTTTTTCACCTGTATGAATTGTATAAACAAAACAATCTTTTTCAGGCAGCACAAAAATTCTTAACATCTCACCTGCTTTCAGGCGGTCTCTTGTTTTTAGTGGATTGTAAATCTCTCCTGTTTTATGAAGTACAGCAATCTTTGCTTTAACGGTATCGGAAGGAACATAACCAAATGCAAGATAACTTATTATTAAAGAGAGGATAATTCTCTTTCTCATTTTATTCCTCTTTATTGGGTGGGAGAATATAATACAATAAATTTTCTTAATAAAGAAGAAAGTGATAACAGGTTTGTTTTATGATTTGATGATTCAATTGTCATAACTAATTAATGCAATTATGTATTTTTATAATTGATATAACCTTAATATCTGCCTGATTGTCCGTTCATCATAACTGTATATAATTGCCGATAAGTTTTGTATAGATTTGACATCAGCAATTAATAATTATTGCTGAAATATCTGAAAATGAATGTGGAATAATTAATGACTAAAAGCCACAACATAATAACATTAAAAGGGTGAAGTTATGCGTTTAAATTTACTTATACTTGTTATTTCATTCTTGTTTATGCACGGAGGCTTTCTCTATTCTCAGGAAGTTAACGGAGATGATTCATCGGAAACAAAAAAATGGTGGCAAAAAGATGATTGGGGAGATTTTGAGTTCGACTTTTTTAAATCCAAATCGCCAACAGTATCTGTTACCTATGGTTTTTCTTCAATTAATCTGCATAATCTGTCCGGTTCTTTTGCAGAACCAAATGTTCCGGAAATAAAATTAGGATACACAAGTGAGAGAACAGGAATTGATGCAGAAGGAATTCTCAAATACAAATTCAATTATCTTTTCTTAAGCAGCATCAGAACAGATATACAGGGAACACCCGCAGCAGATGAAATTGAATCAAGTTTATGGAGATTTGGTTTCGGCTGGGCAAATGGCTACGGATATAAATTAGGATCTGCTGCAATTATTCCTTACACCTCTTCATCACTTGCGTGGTCCCGGTTAGATGTAAAGAATATGCCGGCTAACGAGCAGGATAGAGAAAAACTTCTACGGTATAATGATTCATTCAGGTTTGGTTCAGGTTCGGAAGCAGGATTAAGATTTAAAGTAATACGCAATGTAACTCTTGAAGCAGCTTATGAAAGATCTGTAATATTTGAAAGGCATTTATTCTGGAAATGGGCAGGCAGTGCTTTAATTGAAGGAGCAGGTCATTGGGCACTCGATTCTTTTGTTGATAAAATTATGGAATCATCACCTTATGCAGCACCTATTGTTGGTTTTATACTTAAAGGTGCACTCTCTTATGGTGTTTATGAATTAAGACAGGAAAAAATGAACTGGCCTTTCAGCAGTACAGCACCTCTTGCTTACGATCAGTTTAAATTTGGTATTACTTTTACATTCTGATATAAGAAATTCAACGAGGTTGTTTCAAAGTTAAATTTGAAATAACCTCATTCACTTATTGACCAATAAATTTGCTGAAGTAATCGCCTAAGTAATAAGGCCAGATAATAAGTCCAATTAATCCCTGGAAAAAAGAAAGCTTAAGAAAACCAATTGTAAACAACCATCCAAATGCCCATAACATTCCTCCCATTCCTGCCTGGTTAATTTTTACTTTTGTTTTTTCATTACTCATACATTGCTCCTGCTAAATTTATAAATGAGTAATCAGAAAATAATTTTCTTTTTGCATTCATTGCAATAAAAATTTCCTTTTATATCAACTTCTTCTATACTTGTAGATGAATGCATTACACAATCCCAGTCTATACAATGCTTAAGTCCGAAGTTATGTCCTAATTCATGAAGAACTTCTTTAAGTGTTCTTTCTTTTAAAAGAATTTCATCTGTAATTCCTGAATAAAATTCTTCATGCAGTCTGCAAACAGAAACTATTGAATGCTTTCCGTTTAATTGTGCTTCACCAAAAATAAAAGTAAGAACAGGAATGTAAAGATCAACATCTGTTAGAATTATTATTTTTCCGTTAAGATTACCTGTTCTTTTAATTGCCTGTGAAATTATCTGTGTGGAAAAATATTGTTCCCTCTCTTTTGTATATGCATCATCAATGTTTAAATCAAGATCAATGATTGTTGTTTCTTTAAAAATACGTGAAAGGTCATCTTTTACAGAAGACAGGAGTGCCGAGTTTGAAAATCTTACAGGTGCTAAAAATATTTTCATTAATTATTACTCTGACGCAGCCCATATTTATTAATTTTATTGTATAAAGTAACCCTGTCTATTTCCAGAATCTGAGCAGACCTTGAAATATTCCAGTTATTTTCATTAAGGATTTTCAGGATATACTTTTTTTCAAACGCAGAAAGAGATTTATCACCTGAATCATCTTCAACTGTAGAAACATGAAATGGAAGATCTTCAACTTTAATTGAACTATTCTTTCCTACAACCACCGCTCTTTCAATTGCATTTTCAAGTTCTCTTACGTTACCGGGCCAATCATACTTAACAATAAAATCCATCGCTTCCCTGGAAATATCTTTGATAGGTTTATTCATTGCAGTTGCAAACCTGTTAAGAAAATAATGTGCAAGTAAAGGAATATCCTGTCTTCTTTCTCTTAATGGAGGAACAACCAAAGAAAAAACATTTAACCTGTAATAGAGGTCTTCACGGAATTTTCCTGCTTTAACAAGTTCTTCAAGAGGTTCATTTGTTGCAGCAATAACTCTGAAATCACTTTTTATTAATTGATTACCACCAACTCTGCTGAATTGTTTTGTTTCTATTACGCGGAGTAACTCAACCTGCATTTTAGGTGAAACAGATCCAACTTCATCGAGAAATATTGTTCCACCATCAGCCATTTCAAACTTACCTTTTCTTCTAAAATGCGCACCCGTAAAAGCACCTTTTTCATGACCAAAAAGTTCACTCTCAAGAAGTGATTCTGCAAGTGCACCGCAGTTTACAGTTACAATGGGGAAATATTTTCTCTTACTATTAATATGAATAGCTTTTGCAACAAGCTCTTTACCCGTTCCGCTTTCACCGCGGATAAGAACAGTTGTATCGGTTGGAGCAACTGTCTGAATCAACTCATAAATTTTTTTCATCTGCCTGCTTTCACCAATTAAGTTTTCAGGCTTGCTTATCTCTTCAAGTTTCTCTCTCAATTGTTCATTTTCAATTTTTAAAGTACGCTGTTCAACAGCTTTCTTTACAAGATGTGCAAGTTCATCGGGATCAACAGGTTTCGTAACATAATCATAGGCACCATCTTTAAGTGCAGTAATTGCTGTCGGTACAGATGCAAAAGCTGTAATTAGTATTACTATTGAATCAGGATCATTCTCCTTAATTTTTTTAAGAAGCTCAAGCCCGCTCATTCCGGGCATTTTCATATCAACAAGGAAAAGATCAAACTTTCCTTTCTCAAATTTTTTCAAAGCTTCCTCGCCGCTTTCGGCGGTATCAACTTCATATCCTTCCTCTTCAAACCAGTGAAAGAGGGATTCTCTTACAATTTTTTCATCATCAACAATTAATATTTTTATTTTTCCGTTCATTTCATTTCCGTGGGATTAATGGTAATTCAATTTTAAAAGTTGTTCCTTTTGGTGAAGTTTCTTCAACAGACAACTTACCCGAGTGATTAGTTATAATTCCGTAAGTTACTGCTAAACCAAGTCCGGTTCCTTTCTCAGCTTCTTTGGTTGAGTAGAAAGGCTCAAAGATATGAGGCAAATCTTTTTCAGAAATACCCGTTCCTTCATCTTTAATTCTTACAACTGCATTATTATTTTCCGTCTCAGCTTTTATAATAATCTTTCCCGGATTATTCATTGCTTCAATTGCATTCATAAGAAGAGCAATAAATGCCTGCTGAATTTTCTGAGCATTACATTCGATAATTATTTCATCTGAGGAAAAATCTTTTTCCAGTTTTATATTATGCATTTCAAGATGATGATCAATTATAGTTATACTTTTTTCTATAATTGAAATAAGATTTTCCTCGGCAAATGTTTCTTCTTCTTTATGTGAAAAGAGAAGAAGATCTTTTACAATTTTTCCGCATCTTGAAGTTTCATCTGAAATAAGATCTAAATACTTAATTAGAGATGAGACCTCACCATTACCATTTAATGATTTTAATTTTTTAGAAATCAGTCTGCTGTATGTAAGAATACCTTCAAGCGGATTATTTAATTCATGTGCAACAGTTGCAGAGAGTTTACCAAGCGAAGCAAGTTTCTCTATCTGGTTTACCTGGCTGTAGATATTTTTCAGCTCTTCTGTTTTTTCCTGAACTTTTTTATTTAGGTTTTCAGACCAATCTTTTATTTCCCTGTAGGCAGCATCGAGCTTTGAAGACATTTCATTAAATCTCTTTGCCATCTTACCAAGCTCATCTTTGGAGTTAACGGGAATCCTGTAATTTAAATTTCCGTTTCCTACCTCCTCCATTCCTTTAGCAATTTTTCTCATAGGTACATTTACAAGAAGAACTATAAATACTCCACACACTATTGCAATTATAATTGTAATGATTGCAGAATTGATAACAGTTTTTTTAGCAGTTGCACTTGTAACCGAGTCAAGTTCACTTAATGAAACCATAACATCGAGCACACCAAGGAATTGAATGTTGGGAGAGTGTGCATGGCAGTCGGCTGTGTAACAATCCTTCTCATTATAAATTGGATTGATTAGTCCGAGCACTCTTTCATTCTCAGGTGTGGAGAATATTCTGATTTTATTTTGATTTGTTAAAGTATTTAAAGGAACTTTTTCGTTGTGGCAAACGATGCATGCTTCAGCATTAAGATCTACTTTTTTATTTACTTCGGTAGAATCTGTTGAAAAAATAATCGTACCGAGTTTATTGTAAATCCTTATTCCCTTTACATCTTCTTCTTTTCCAATTGTGTTGATAATTTGATGAACATCTTCCCTCCGGTTAAGAAGCATGCTGTAGCGTGTAGATTTTTTAATCACATCGCTTACATTATAGGCATGTTTAAAACTATTGTTGGTTAAATATTCATCAATGTTTTTAACAAGAATGTAAGTATATATTGAGAGGATGCAGATGAGTACAACAGATATTGATATAATTAAACGAAGGCTTAGCCTGTTCCATATTTTCGTTTTCACTGATACTCCCCTGAGTAAAAGTTCATTCAAACATACCCAAACCAATTATCAATAGCAAGAAAGATTAACATTCGGCAATTATCAGTATCTGTAAAATTATGTATAAACTTTATTCAGAAGATTTAAATAATTATTCTTACCAATATATTCATGAATAAATCTTAATTCTTTACCACCATCCATCATACTTTCACCGATTTCCGGTCTTTCTTTTTTATAATTTCTCAGCATTGTAAGAGCTTCCTGTTTTTTTCTCTTCCATTCTTCAAATGAAAAAAGTTTTTCTTCACTATCAATTCCGCTAAAAAGAATTATTGCATACCATTTATTTAATCTGAATTGAGAAAAATTAATTTTTTCTATAATCATAAAATCAATTGGTGAAACAAATCTTTTTAAACCCCAGCTTCCTTCAAGTGTAAAAATAATCTGATCTCTTTTTATCTCATTATTATTGTAATCATACAAATTACTGAAATCATCAAGCAGGTAATGCACAACTGGATTAATGCCGAGATAGTATGCATTGCCAAAAAGATTTTTTAGTACAAGCTGATTTTTAAGGTAGATAATTTTCTCATCAAATGTTTCGTTTTCAATTCTTCTTATTACTTTATCAAGAAGATCCATTTCCAGCGGCTCTGAAGATTTAATTCCCTGGGCTTCCTGAAGTTTAACAGAGAAATTCATCATAACTTTATCAAACTCGCAATTTTCACAATCATAATTTCTGTCGCAAAGTTTATACTTCACGAGCCCCGATGACATCCATATACAATCCATTTTATCTCTCCTGTCTTTATAAATAATTGTCATTCCGGTAAAGGAAGAATTAAGAGAGCATATCTTCATTCCAAAGAGAGATCCCGGAATGACAATTAAAAATTCAATATGTAAAAGAAATTTTCTAAATATTATTTATTAAATATTAAACCATCAGACTGTTCTACTGGTTGTGGTTCAACTTCAATAACAGATTCTTCTTCAGGAAATACCCGGAAGTTTTCTACAACAACTTTAAACACATATACTGCAGCAAGTATCAGGAACAGGGTAATACCAACTTCTTCAAATGAAGGGACATAAGATTCACCTGATGATCTTACAAGAGATGTAACACATACATTCATTCTGTTAAGAATAAAACCTGAAATTGTAAATATTGAAGCGAAATATAATCCGGTTCTGTTTACTTTATATTTAGGATGCGTAAGAATCCAGATCGGGATAACAAATCCAAGTATAATCTCAAGCCAGAAGAAATAAGTTTCACTTGCATGTGTAAAGAGTAAAGAAGTTTTTCCTGTTGAGAAGAATTCTGAAAATTTAAAAACAAGTTCAATTATTAAAACAGTAAGTGCACCTTTACCAAGTCCTGAGAGTATCCTGATATTTAACCCCTGGTTAAAAGCCCTTGCACATAAATATGATGAAAGAATAATCATCGATAAACCTGCAGCAATACAGGATATAAAGAAATGCACAGGCAGAAATGAAGAATACCATAACGGATATACTTTTGCCGGTGCAATCAGATACAAAGAACCAAATGATGACTGGTGTAATGTTGAAAATATAACTCCCATTATAACTGCAGCAGGAGTAATTTTCTTTACAATTTTCAGCAGTTTATTGAATTTATATTTTTCAAGAACTACAGGAGCAAATTCAATTGTTAGTATTGTTGAATAGCAGATAACACACCATGTAATTTCAAACATTACTGAATGAATATTCCACATATAAACAGGATGATAAAAATGTTCAGGCTTTCCGAGGTCTATAATTAAAAGTGCAACAACCATCATATAGCCGATATATGCAGAAAGTATTGCAGGTCTCGTTATAGATTCATACTTATGATTGTGGAAGATATGTGCAGTTGCTGCAATAGTAAATCCTGCAGCGGCAAGCCCAACACCAATAAAATCTATTCCTATCCATAAACCCCAGGGCACAAAATCGGATAAATTAGTTGACGCTCCGAGCCCCTTTGTAAATCTTATATATAAAGAATAAAGCCCTATTATAACAATTATAAAACTCACACCTTTCCAGAAGGTCATTGGTCCTTTAAAAGGATTTTTAATATAAAATTTTTTCTCTGATTTAACGGGAGTATCGTTTAACATATTAATTTCCTTTTTCATTATTATGTTCTTCCTTTGCAATCTGGTTTTTTCTTTTTGTAAGCCAGTACATTCCGGTTAAGAAAATTCCGCCGACTGAAACAACGGTGGGAATTTTTTCCATAGCCTGCATTGTAAAATCGGGCATAGACTGCTTTGGAATTTTTGTTGAATAACCCAATTGATCGAATGGTACTGGTGAAAGAATAAGAACGTTGCTTCCGCCTGCTTCTTCGAGTCCATAAATATGAGGATAATATTTATCAGGATGTTCGTTTATTCTTCTTTTTGCTTCGGCAATAAGGTCAGGAAGTTTACCGCAAACAGTTGCTTCAACAGGGCAGGCTTCTGCACAGGCAGTTATCTCACCTCTCTTTAATCTTTCATGACACAATACACACTTTCTTACACCGGGAGAGGTTTTACCCCATTCATACCTTGGTACAGTATGAGGACAAGCCTGCATACAATAGCGGCATCCTATACATTTATCTTCATTGTAAAGAACTGGACCAAGTTCAGTTTTTTCAAATGCACCTACAGGACAAACAGATACACAAGCAGGTTCAAGGCAATGCATACACATTTTTCTTGCATACACATCACCATATTCCTCAACTACAGTGTATGTTTTGTCGGAAAGATGATCTTTAAGAAAATCTTTATTTGTTGCGGGAAGATTGTTTTCTTCTTTGCATGCTTCATAACAGGCACCACACCCGATGCATTCGGTAGCATCGAAGAGTAGTCCTATCTGGTTTTCTAAATTTAATTTTGAGGTCGACATTATTCAAATTCCTTTTTAATTATTCCGGTTTACTGAAGCATTATATCTTTAAAAATTCTTCTTCAAATTTTTTAATCGATTCTTCATTCAGATGAGCAACAGCACCTTCAATCATTTTTCCTCCATCCATCATTGTTACACCTGCAAGCTGAGGCTGAACAGAAGTTTCAACAAGGTAATTCTTTAACCTTTGGAATTCATTTTTCATCCACTCAACAACTTTTTCATTTACTTTTAATGAAGCAGCATTCTTTTCGAAGTTAATCGGAGTGACCATTATTCCCCAGTCTTCACCATAAGGATCGGAAATTGTTTTTCCAATCAGATCATCATTTATAAAAGTTACTGTGCCATCAACAGGTGAGCGGAATGAAATATTTTTATCTCCCAATTTTGCTTCAATTATTACATCACCTTTTTTAACAAGTGAACCAGATTTAACAATATTAGTTACAATAAATTTCCCTATAGATTTTAATACAAATTCATCTACTCCAATTTTTATTAAACCATTGCCAAGCAGTTCAGCCCAGGTATGACCTTTTGATACATAAGAATCGGCAGGTACTGTTACACTTATATTATCAAATACAACATTCTCCACAACCTCATAACTCTTTTTAAAAGCCGGGTGGAATTTCTTTTCTCCTTTTATTACGAAATAATCAATCACAAGGAGAATTATAAATCCTAAAAGAACATATAAAGCAACCATTTTATTTTCCTCATATTATGATGACAGAATCTTTTTTTACTCTCCGTTTAAATCCACGGAGTTTTTACTCATTATCTATTAGCCAATTGGTATGCCTGAAAGAATAACAAAATTTTTTATTTCCCTAATTGCTTAAAAAATATAGAGTTAAAGGAATGGAAGTTATTGGGTAAGAATCTTTCAAAAGTTTTGCTTTGTTGAAAAACTCAACAGCAATAATAGTGTGTTGAAGGATTATCTATAAATAAATTCTACAAACAGAATTTTTTAGTGATGAAATTTTTATCAGCAGTTTGTTGAATAACTCATCAGATTTTTATGAGGTGTGGAATTAAAGCAAGAGCTTTTCAAATTTCAATCAATTTAGAAATAATAATTCATCTCTCTTCATATTATTTTTAAAATCATTTGCCTTTTATCAACCTTTCCCAAATACAAGAAACAGCCTGTTTAATTTATATAGAATGAAAACTAAAGCATAAAATTGTTGATAATTTCAATAGTTTTCATTGGCTTATAATTTGCAAAAGCAGGAGCGATTAGTGTAAATACATATTGTTAAATAATCGATTCAAAGGGGAATATGGAAAAACAGAATCGACGGAATTTTCTTAAAAGTGCCGGTCTATTAACTGCCACTATCGCGGGGGTTTCCACTAAAACAGCCAAAGCTGCTCCCGAAAACATATTATCGGAAGACAGGATGGGAGTACTTGTAGATACAACAGCTTGTATAGGCTGCCGTAATTGTGAATGGGCTTGTAAAGAAGCTCATGGTATTCCTGCCGGCGACATAAACAGTTACGAAGATAAATCAGTTTTTAAACAGATGCGGAGACCATCAGGCAATTCTTTAACTGTTGTTAATCAATATGAAAATGAAAAAATGATTAACAACCCGATTAACGTAAAAGTGCAATGTATGCACTGCGACCATCCTGCATGTGTTTCTGCCTGTATAGTTGGTGCATTTTCAAAAAAAGAAAATGGTTCGGTTATATGGGATACAGATAAATGCATCGGCTGCCGTTACTGCATGGTTGCCTGTCCTTTCCAGGTTCCTTCATTTGAATATGATAAAGCAATTGATCCTGAAATAAGGAAGTGCGATTTCTGCTATGAAAGAACCAAAGAGGGTAAATTGCCAGCTTGTGTAGAAATTTGTCCTGTTGAAGCTTTAACTTATGGACCCAGAAGTGAATTGATAAAAATTGCAAGAGAAAAAATTAAAAAATTTCCCGATCGTTATATTGATCATATATATGGTGAACATGAAGTTGGCGGAACATCGTGGTTATATCTTGCAGGTCAGGATTTAACAAAATCAAAGGCACTTCCTTCGTTAAATAATAAACCTGCACCCGGTGTGTCGGAATCAATTCAGCATGGAATTTTTGCTTACTTTGTTCCCCCGGCATCTTTATATGCACTGCTTGCCGGAATAATGTGGCTTAATAAAAAGAAGAAAGAAAATTCAAGCAGAGGGGAGGAATAAAGATGTCTGAGTATCTAAAACCTGTCCCCTTAAAGAAAAAATTTTTTACTCCGGGTGTTATTGTTCTCTGCATTATTGCACTTAACGGATTAATATTTTTAGCAGCAAGGTTCTTCTTTGGAATCGGTTCAGTAACAAATCTTAATGATCAGTACCCCTGGGGTATATGGATAGCTATTGATGTTGCTGCAGGTGTTGCACTTGCTGCAGGTGGATTTACTTCTGCGGCATTAGGACACATTTTCCACCGTGAACATTTCCATTCAATTATAAGACCTGCATTACTTACTGCAATGCTTGGTTATACTTTTGTTGCAATAGGTGTTTTTGTCGATATAGGAAGATGGTATTACATCTGGCATCCGTTAATTATGTGGAATGGTAATTCAGCTTTGTTTGAAGTTGGTATTTGCGTAATGATGTACCTTACTGTTCTTTACATTGAATTCCTCCCTGTTGTAACAGAAAGGTTTATGGGAAAAGTTAACTTAAAAGGATTTCTTTCATTCTTAAATAAACCTATTGAAAAACTTTTATTCATTTTGGATAAAGGATTATCAAAAACAATTTTCATTTTTATAATACTTGGCGTAGTTCTATCAACATTGCATCAATCTTCTCTTGGAACATTAATGGTTATAGCAGGAGAGAAAATGCATCCTCTATGGCAGACTCCTGTTCTTCCGCTTTTGTTTCTTCTCTCCGCAATTGCTGTTGGTTTTCCTATGGTAATTTTTGAATCAATGACTGCATCAAGATCATTCGGAATTAAAAAAGAAATGGAAGTGCTGACACCATTAGGTTATACAGTTGCGCCTCTGTTGGGTATCTACCTCGCATTTAAATTGGGAGATATGTTCATAAGAGAAACTTTTGTTTACCTGTACGAAATAAATACTGCAAGTGTAATGTTTACTATTGAACTTGTTGTGGGAGTTATAATTCCTTTAAGAATGTTTCTTTCTAAAAAGGTTCTTGAAACTCCATCACTTCTCTTTACTGCTTCATTTCTTGTTATACTTGGAGTTTTCCTGAACAGAGTAAACAATTTCATTGTTGCATATACTCCTCCATTTTCTTATGAACCATATCTCCCATCAATTGGTGAGATATCCGTAACCTTAGGTTTTATTTCACTGCTGGTTCTTTTATACAGAGTTATAGTTTTGAATTTCCCTGTAATAAGTCTTCCGTTCAGGAAACAATCTATTAAAGCAAAATACACTATTAAAGGATAGGTTGAAAAAATAAATATGAATACTAAATCATCTCAAAAAATAAATTCTAAAAACTTTTTCGGGATTTGTATATTCATTGCAGCCCTGCTTCTGATTTTTGTTCAGGCAGATATAAATGCTCAGACAAAATCTGTCAAACATTCATTAAAGAATATTGATTGCAAAACATGCCACACGTGCGATGTTCCTACAAAACAAAATCCATGTCTTGTTGACTGCCCAAGAGAAGAGATGATTACTGTTCATCAGCCTGCCGAAAAAGGACCTGATATTGTTGTAATAGATAAGTTAGCTGATAAATATATGCCTGTTACTTTTTCGCATAAAGTGCATGCACAAATGTCTAAGATGGCAGGCGGCTGCCAGAGTTGTCATCACTACAATACATCAGGACCTATACTCGGCTGCCAGGACTGCCATAGCGTAGAGCGTAAACGTGATGATTTAAGTAAACCCGATTTGCAGGCAGCTTACCACAGGCAATGTATTAATTGCCATAAAGAATGGAGTGGAAAAACAGATTGTAATTCATGCCATTTACCAAAAGGTTCAACTTTAGCTCAGCAAAAAGTAAAACCGGGAAAGGATCATCCTCAGGTTAAAGAGCCTGAAAAAATTGTTTATGAAACAGAATATGATGACGGCAAAATAGTAACATTCTTCCATAATGATCATACAAAATTATTCGGAGCCGATTGTGTAAGCTGTCATCAGAATGAAAGCTGTACAAGATGCCATGATAAAACCAAAGAAAAAAATATTGTTGCTTCCGGTTTACCTGAAAGGCTTAAAGGAAAAGGCGGGGAGCTGCACAATACATGCTACAAATGCCACGATGAAAATAATTGTGCAAAGTGTCATTTAAACAAAGAGATGAAACCATTTAATCACCAGGTAAGCACAGGATGGGCATTAAACCGTTTCCATGAAAAACTGAAATGCGAAAACTGCCATGGTACAAAAAAGGAAGGAGCACTTTCGATTAGGTTCACAAAATTAAATTCTGAATGTACATCCTGTCATAGTAATTTCCTTGATGGTTCATTCGATCATAAAATAACAGGTTTACAGCTTGATGAGATGCATATTGATTTTGACTGCAGTGACTGCCATGCAGAAAATAATTTTTCAAAGAATGATTGTTCCGGCTGCCACGATGATTACAGTTATCCAAAAGAAAAGCCGGGTACAATCATAAAATTAACAAGGAAGTAAAATGAAAAGTTTACTGAGCTTGTTTCAGAATCTGGTTGAAAGAAATGTTTAAGAAAATAGGATTCAAATTAATATTAGTTGTTGGAATAACCGCTGTAGTTATAATAGGAATATTCTCGTACTATAATATCAAATCACACAGCAACGCATTAATTGCAGAAGTTGAAAGACATGCCAACCAGCTTAGTGAAACTGTTAAGCATAGTACACGCTATGATATGCTTCTCAACCAGAGAGAAAGACTTCATAATATAATTAATACAATTGGCGAGCAGCCCGGAATTCAAAGTGTAAGAGTGCTTAACAAAGTTGGTGAGATTATTTATTCATCTCATGAAGATGATATAGGTAAGATGGTTGATAAAAATGCAGAAAGCTGTTACGTATGCCATAATGCAAATGAACCATTGCAGAGACTTCCCATTAAAGAAAGAACACGAATATTTAAACCTCTTCCTGAATCAGCACATAGTGAAAATCCATCAAGAGTATTAGGAATTATTACACCAATTTACAATGAGCCTTCCTGTTATGAAGCTGACTGCCATGCTCATGAAAAAGAACAGACTGTGTTAGGCGTTCTCGATATAACAATCTCTCTTCAGGATGTTGATGAACAAATTGAACAAGCTGAAATTGATACTGTAATTTTTGCTTTAAGTGCGGTTATTGTTTTTAGTCTGCTGCTCTGGTTTGTTGTAAAGAGATGGGTTGATAAACCTGTTAAAGATCTTGTTACTGCTACACATGAAGTAGGAACAGGCAATCTTAATTATACTATAAATGAAAAACGTAACGATGAATTTGGTCTGCTTGCAAAATCTTTTAACAACATGACACAAAAACTTTCCGAAGCAAGAATACAATTGTTCCAATCAGATAAGATGGCTTCATTGGGAAGACTTGCTGCCGGAGTAGCTCATGAAATAAATAATCCTTTAACAGGAGTTCTCACATACAGCAGCTTTCTTTTAAAGAAAACAGAGAACAACCCTGAAATTCATAATGATCTGAAAGTAATAGTAAGAGAAACAAAAAGAAGCAGGGAAATTGTAAAAAGTCTTTTGGATTTTGCAAGACAGTCGGTTCCTAAAAAAAATCCGGTTAATATAACAGATGTAATTGAGAAATCAATTTCAGTTGTAGAAAATCAGCTTGCAATAAATCATATTGAATTAAAGAAGAACCTCAAACAGGATCTGCCGCTTATTACACTTGATTCAAACCAGATGCAGCAGGTGTTTATAAACCTTCTTGTTAATGCATCTGATGCAATTGGCAAAAAAGGAGGCACAATCACTATCTCTACAGATTTAATAAAATTATCTCCTTACGGCATTACTCATATTAAAAAAGCAACTTGTCCTAAACGGCATGATTTAATGGACAATGAAATCAAAATAGACGGAATGCCATCAATTAAATTAAAAGTATATTCAAGCGGCAGAACCGGTTTTATAAATCTTGATCCTGTTTACGGAAGACATCATCATCTTATTAATTGGAATCTTAATCCAAATGATTTAAGAGTTGTATGCCCTGAATGTGAAACATCGCTTCTTAACTCACACAAATGTCCTGAATGTGCGGCACTCGCATATTCTATTGAAGTTCCGTCGCAAGGCACTATTGAAGGATGTCTTTCAAATGACTGCAGCTGGCAGAAATGGGATTTTGTTGATGTGGGAGGTCTTAAAGAATATTGTGAAATAAAAATTTCAGATACGGGAATAGGAATACCAAAAGAAAATCTTCCGAAAATTTTTGAACCTTTCTACAGCACGAAAGGACAAAAAGGAACCGGGCTTGGTCTTTCTGTTATCTGGGGAATTATTGATAACCATAACGGCACAATAAAAGTTGATAGTGAAATAAATAAAGGAACTACGTTTACTATTCATATACCCTGCTTAACTGCAGTAAATAAAAACTGAATTCTTAAATGAAAAATAATTATGACATACTGGTTGTTGATGATGAACAGGTTGTTATTGATGCAGTTGTAAAGATTTGTTCTGAAGATGGTTTTTATGTTGATTCTGCTCTTGATGCAAATGAAGCAATACAGAAATTAAACAGGAACAGCTACAAATTAATTGTCTGCGATATAATGATGCCGGGAACAGATGGATTTGGATTAATGAATGTATTATCTGAACAGAAAATATCAACACCGGTTATTATGACAACAGGATACTCAACTGTAGAGAATGCAGTAAAATCTCTTTTAATGGGAGCAATTGATTTTATTCCCAAGCCATTTACTGCAGATGAATTATCTAATTCAGTTATCAGAGGAATGAATTATTTAAAACTTCAGAATATGGTAAACAATTCTGATAGTAATTCAGATATAGTTTATGTTCCCTGCCCTGCAAAATATTTCAGGCTCGGTAATATAAGCTGGGTTTGTGAAGAGAATACAGGCTCGGTATTAATCGGTGCCAATGACCTTTTTGTTAAAACAATAAATTCTGTTTCAGGAATAGAATTATTTAATACAGATGATGAGGTTGTACAGGGAAATGCATGCGCTTTTATTAAAGATAAAGATGAAAGAATGCACCCGCTGCTTTCCCCTTTAAGCGGAAGAATAATTGAAGTTAATGAAGCAATCATTAATAATAAAAATCTTATTGAGAAGGATCCATACTTTGAAGGCTGGTTCTACAGGATTCTTCCATCAGACAGTGAATATGAATTTAAGAATTTAATTAATTGCAGTTCCGACAGGTTGTAGTATGAACAAATTTATTTAAATAATCTCATCAGAATGAAATTGAAAATTATCAGGGAGATAAAAAGATGCCACTTCTAATATTAGCCGTTATATTATTCATTATTGCAGATATTTTAATACGGCACTATTCCAAAAAAATCAGCGAGAAAAAAGCACGCAAAGAACGTGAGCTAATTCTTGCAGAAGCCGAAAATGTTAAGCTTGATGTTGCGGGTGAAGTAAAAACTTTAAAACGTGCCGAAGTTAAAAACCCGGTTGCAAAAATTCTTTGCGTAGACGATGAAGATGTAATACTCGACAGCTTCAGAAAAATTCTTGTACTCGATGGTTATTCGGTTGATACTGTAACAAAAGGACAGGAGGCACTGAAGCTTATTCAAAATCATCATTACGATTTTGTTTTTACCGACCTTAAAATGCCCGAAATGGATGGCGTTGAAGTAACCAAAGCAGTGAAACATTTAAGACCTGATATTGATGTAATCATCATTACAGGTTATGCTTCTGTTGAAACTGCCGTTGAAACAATGAAATATGGTGCAATGGATTATGTTCAGAAACCATTTACTGATGAAGAACTTCTTGCATTTGTTAAGAAGGCTGTAGTTAAGAGACAGGACAGAATTCAAAAACAGATTAAACCTAAAGTACATATTACTCATCTTGGTGATTCAAAAAGTTCAATGAAATGTGAATTCGCAATTCCCGGAGGAGTATTTATTTCTCAGGGGCATTGCTGGGTAAGTATGGAACAGGATGGTAATGTAAAAGTCGGTATTGATGACTTTGCAAAAAAACTTATTGGTAAAATTGATTCAATTGATTTTCCTAATCTTGGTATGGTTGTTAAAGCGGGTCAGCCTCTCTTTACAATCAGAAAAGGTGAGAAAACAATTACATTTAATTCACCAATCAGCGGTAAAGTGTTAAAGACAAATAAAGCTTTGCAGCATGATATTGAGCTTCTTGAAGTAACACCATATGATACAAACTGGATTTGTGAAATAGATGCAGAAAATATTGATACCGAATTAAAAAATCTTAAAATTGGTAAGACCGCTGTTTCATTTTACCAGGATGATATTGAACATTTTGTTGAGCTCAGAAAAAAATCATTGAAGCCTGTAAAAGAAGGTGAATATGAAAATGGTCAGATATATTATGGTGAACTTGAATCTCTTGATGATGTAAACTGGAGTAAAGTAAGCAGCGAGTTCTTTAACAGGTAAAGCTGTACAAATTTATTTCCTGATATATAAAATCTTCCGTTTACTATCAGCTAACTGAAATAAGCGGAAGATTTTTTTATCGCAGCAAAATCATCTTTTTTGTTAACAGGTAATCTTCTGCTTTTAATTGATAATAATAAATACCGCTTGCTAAATCTTCAGCATGGAATTTAATTTTATAATTTCCTGCAGACTTCACTTCATTTACTAAAGTTTTTATTTCATTCCCAAGAATATCAAATATTTTTAAAGAAATAAATGATTGTCTTGCAGTTTTAAATGAGATAATGGTTTCAGGGTTGAAAGGATTGGGATAATTCTGATGAAGAATAAAATCCTTGGGCAAACTTAAATTATTAACATTAAGTACTGTATCAGGTATTTCATATTTAAGTATAACTCCATTATTACCAACAGCAAAACCCATGGTTGAATCAACAAAGAAAATATCATTTATCTCCGCATTGCCGGGGGCAGGAATTTCTGTCCATGTTTTGGCAGAATCTATTGTATAAATAAAAGTTTGCGTAGAACCCAAAGAAGCCCACCCTTCTGCAGGAGTTCTGAAGTCCATTGAATTTGCTACACCGAGAATATCGAGTTCATAATAATCCCAGAAATTTCCTCTGTCTGTAGATCTAATCACTCCTATTCCGTAAAACAATTCCCTGTCCCCTCCTATACCTATTATGTTCAGTGAATCAAAAAAATAAAGCTCATTAATCGGGTCGGGAGCAACCGTTGAATCTGCGTACCATGTAAACCCTGAATCCGAAGATTTCCAGATAACACCTGCAATATCAATTGCACCGCCGCAGGCAAATAAATAATCTCCGGATGAATAAAATCTTCTCACAGGGAGAAAAGGATAATTTGAAGTGTTGGGGAAAATATCTGCTGCAATCCAGTTATAACCGCCGTCTGTTGTGTAATAAATTTTGCTATTCAAAGGGCTATAATTTATTCCCGCAAATCCCTTTAAAGAATCAACGAAAAAAATATCAATTGCATATGTAATTGGCTGTGTAAACTCTATATCTTCCCAATCCTTACCGCCGTTAGTTGTTTTATGAACAATAGTTCCATTGTAAGTTGAATCATCAAGCCAGCTTACTAACCAGCCTTCATTCTCATTTAAAAAATGCATTCCCCAGAATGTATTGTTAGTAGTTGTCTGCAGTAAACTCCAGTTCTCTCCCCCATCATTTGTTTTTAATAAAATACCGGAATCACCGCATACCCAGCCGTTCAGGCTGTCAGTAAAATGAATATTTCTTAATGCAACATCTACATGAGTTTTAACATTACTCCAGTATCCCTGTGCAATTATTACAGAGGATAAATTCAGAATTATAAATTTTGTTAAAAGTAAAATTTTTAACATTAATTTATTACCCGTTATTAATAATAAATGGAATGGCTGCAAAACAAAATTTTTGCATGAATCTTATTTATTAGTTATGTATTTTAAAACAAGAGATTATTGTGTTCATCCAGGATCAGCGTCTGTTCAAAAATGTTCAAAGCCCGCAAAACTAAATATATCATATCTTTATTATCCGCTTTGATAATTTTTTATAATTCAAGTGGTTACGTTCTGATCTTCCAGTCCTTAATACAATTTACAAAATTCTTTAATCATGCTGCTATAGAGAAAAACAAAGTTGATGAGGAAATAATCTTACTTACTTTCGATAAATCAGAAATAATTGACATGGAAAAAGATGGTAAGGAATTAAGATACCAGGATGACCTGTATGATATTGTCAGCAAATATGAAACTGAAGACAGTGTTTTTATTTATTGTTATTATGATTATGAAGAAAATCTTCTCGAGAATAATTTTCACAAACATTATCAGAAAGAAAAACAGGATCAGAAAAAAAGACCAAGACAATTTCTCACTCTCTTTTCAGAAAAAGATCTTCTTTCAGAATTTAATTTTAACCTGCAGCATTATGAGGTAATAAATAATTATTTAACTAAAATTTATTTTTCAAACTATCAGGAGATACCTTCCCCTCCTCCCCGATTAAAAAATCTTAGCAGGATATTTAATTCATGAATTCCTTTAAATGCGGAGAGACCTTCTCTTCCCGGGAAGAATACCAGACTGGTAGTGTTAAGAAATTAAATGTTAAGTTTTATTTTTTGAAAGGTATTAAATGAAAAATCTTATAAAAATATCTTCAATAATAATTATACTATTATTTATAGTACCGGGTCAGTCTTTTGGACAAACAGATACAACCGTTACTGATCCGGATACATTGCAATATGAAACAGATGAAGTTGTAGTGACTGCTACCCGTGTTCAGAAAAAAATTATCGATATACCTTATCCTGTAGCAAGGCTAAAAACAACACAATATAAATTCGATCGTAAAGTTTCGATTAGTGATGTTCTTACACCTGTGCCCGGACTTTTTATGCAGTCGCGATATGGTAACCATGATGTCCGTATATCTATCAGAGGATTCGGAAGCAGATCAAATACAGGTATAAGAGGTGTGAGAATTCTTCTTGATGGAATTCCCGAGTCTGAACCGGATGGACAAACACGTATAGAAGCAATAGATTTTAATGCCCTCGGCAGTATTGAAATTGTAAAAGGTAATTCATCTTCACTTTATACCAATGCACCCGGGGGTGTAATTAATTTTATAAGTGATATTAATTATCCTTCTTCATTTGCAGTGCTGCATAATGAAATGGGCGAGTTCGGAATGCACAGGAATGGTTTTAAAGTAGGAATAAGATCAGGCAATGTTGGCTTTTTAACTACATACACATATCATAATTACAATGGATACCGTCCGCATAGCTCTGATTACTGGCATATACTAAACAGCTTTCTGGAAATTATGCCCGGAGAACATTCCAGTTTTCAAACGATGTTCTATTTTGTAAATGGTATGATACGTCTCCCCGGTTCATTAACAAGAGAAGAATTTGATGCAAACCCCTATGCCCCTGCAAAAACAGAAAAGGATTTTGATTTCAGAAGAGAATCCAAAAAAGGAAGGCTTGGTTTAAAATATACAACCGAATTCGGCAGTTCATATAATAATGAACTGGAACTTACAGCTTATGGTACAATCAAATATTTTGAACGCCTCTCAAGAAATTACAGAATTATGAACAGGTATGGTTTGGGTGCAAGTGCACGCTGGACTAACAGATCAGAATTCTTTGGTCTTAAAAATGAATTTTCTCTTGGAGGTGACCTTCTTTATCAAACAGGACCCATCGAATGGTACAACAATATTGGCGGTACAAGAGAAAACTTATATGATGTTAGTGACGAAACAATCGGCAACAGCGGTGCATTCTTTTTAAATACAACTGAATTAATAAGAAATAAATTTTCTATTCTTATTTCAGGAAGATATGACAGGGTCTATTTTGATCAGAAGAACAGGATAAATGAAAGTATGAATGATGAAAGAATATTTGAAGATTTTACACCAAAAGTTGCTTTCAGTTATAAACTAACACCATCGATTGCACTCTATACTTCTTACGGATTAAGCTTTGACAGCCCTGCAGGTAATGAAATGGACAACTTCCCTACAAGCTCAAGTCCCGGTACATTGCTGAACCCTGATCTGCAGGCACAGGAATCTAAAAACTTTGAAGTTGGTATTAAAGGTCAGCTTATTTCAGAGAGACGCTTTTTTAGTAATCTCTTTTTTGAATTAACATTCTTTAATATCATAATAGAAAATGAAATTGTTCCATACGAAGTATTCAGCGATTTTTATTTCAGGAATGCAGCAGAAACAAACAGAACAGGAATTGAGTTTGGAGCTAACATTGAATTAGTAAAAGGTCTAAACCTGAATGCAGCTTATACATATTCTAATTTCTCCTACAATAATTATCTCCTTGCTTCTGTTGATTCACTGCTCCAGGTATCTTATAAAGATTACTCAGGCAATATAGTTCCATCTGTACCTGAACATAATTTATATACTGCTGTATCTTATGCTCATCCTATTACACCTTATCTTACAGGATTTGCAAAAGTAAGTAATCTTTATATAAGCGAAATGTTTGTCGATGATGCAAACTCCGATAAAACTGATAGCTACTCTTTGGTTAATTTAACATTAGGTTTTGATTTTCTATTCAACAGGTTTAACTTGCTTCTCTCCGGAGGAATAAATAATCTGCTTGATGAAACTTATGCTGCATTTATTAATATTAATTCTTCAAGCGGAAGATTTTTTGAAGCAGGAGAACCAAGAAGCTATTTTGTTACATTAAACCTTGGTTATAATTTTTAATTACACGGAATAATTATGTATAAAATAAACTCCTTCAGCTTACATAATTTCTTATTAATTATAATATTGTTTTTATGTGAAGTTATATGTCCTCAGGCTATAAGAGATAATTTCAGAATTTTTCCAAGTAATTCAACACAGACAGAAGTATTCATTACTACTCATCCGCATAATCCATCATTTATGTTTGCTTCTGCAAATACAATTATTTTTCAGCCGAGTTATTTTGTAAGCGAAGGAGTTTATGTTACAACCGATGGGGGAACTACATGGTTCGGCAGTGATACCTGCAAAGGTGCAAATATTAATTTCCACGGAGGAGATCCCGGTATAGCAATAGATAAGGATGGAGTGCTTCATATAACAAGAATTGCAAGGTTTCCGTTGCAGGGATTGTTTGCACATTATTCAACAGATTATGGAGCAACATGGTCGGATCAGTATCCAATTACTACGGAATTTCTTGAAAGAGCTGCTGTTACAACTGATGGTTTTTCACAAAGCCAGTTTTTCGGAAGAACTTATGCTGCATGGGTAAAATTATCTCCGCCTTTTGCTTTATATAGTTCTTACACTACTAACAATGGAGCAAGCTGGTCTTCTCCTGTACAGGTTAATAATCCAACACAAAGATGTGCAGGCGGTGAGGCTGTTGTATACAGAAGCGGAAAGATTTATACATGCTGGGCAGGTGTGGATCCAAATGCTCCTTTTTCTGAAAAATTCATCGGGTTTGCTTCATCATCAGATGGAGGGAATACCTGGACCGTGAATGAAAATATTTTTCCAACACAGGGAATAAGAGGATTGCTTTCTCAAAAACAAAATATAAGAGTAGATGGTTTACCCAGAATGGAAGTTGATAATACAGGAGGAGAAAGAGATGGATGGATTTATATTGTTACTACTCAGAAAAATTTATCACCTGCCGGAACCGACCCCGATATTATTTTGAACCGATCAACAGATGGAGGTTTAACATGGTCGCAGGGTATAAGAGTAAACCAGGATCCTCTTAATAATGGAAAGATCCAATATTTCCCCGCAATACATATTGATGAAACCGGAGGAGTTAATGTAATTTTTTATGATGACAGAAATACAACTTCCGATTCAACAGGTGTTTTTCTTGCGCGGTCTGTTGATGGTGGAAATACATGGATAGAATATGAAATAAGTGATCACAACTTCAGACCTTCTGCTATCGGAGGACTTGGACAGGGTTACCAGGGAGATAATATAGGGCTTACCTCATCGGGTAAAACACTCTGGCCTGTATGGATGGATAACTCAAGCGGAATTTACCAGGTTTGGGCAGCACCAATTGATATATCAGTACTCGATGCAGAAGAACAAAACCTCCCTCCGTCTGATTTTAAACTGAATCAGAATTATCCAAATCCATTTAATCCTTCAACTACTTTATCATTTATAGTTGGTCAGCGTTCATTTGTATCATTAAAAGTTTATGATGTTTTAGGAAATGAAGTTGCTCTTCTTATTAATGAAGAAAAATTACCCGGTGTTTATGAAATTAATTTCAATGCTTCAGGATTATCAAGCGGAATTTATTTTTACAAATTAACTGCAGGAAGTTTTACTGAAACAAAGAAGATGGTTCTCTTACGGTAAGGCAAAGTTTCTGCATGAATGCATGGTTTCATGGATATTTAGTTGTATGAATAATCCCCGGCTTTAAAGCCGGGGAAAATTCTTTTATCTAATTGACTGATGCCTCATCCCAATCTTTAAATACCTGTTGTAAAAATTCTTTCATCTCCTGCCAGCTTTTTTCATCTGCATTTTTATTATATGCTAAAGGCATATTAAATTTTTTGCCAAGCGAATCTGCTGCAGGATTTGTAAAAGAATGTTTTGCCTGAGGATAATTAATTATCGTATAAGCTAAATCTGCCTTATCTAACTCAGCTTTAAAATTATCAAGCTGTTCCTGTGTAACAAACGGATCAGCTTCACCATTAAGAACCAGCAGTTCTGCTTTAACCTGTTCAGGATTCTGAATGGGTCCGGATGGTATACTGCCATGGAAAGAAACTACGGCATCAAGACCAGCACCTGATAAAGCCATGTTAAGTACAACTCCTCCTCCAAAACAATAACCTATCGCAGCAATTTTTGTTGAATCTGTCTGTTCCTGGCTTTTAAGAAAATTTAAACCTGCATTAAACTTTGCTTTAGCTTCTTCAAAGTTCTGCATAGTTTCCATTGCAAATTTACCGGCATCATCCGGATGATCTGCTGTTTTACCATCACCATACATATCAATTGCGAGTGCTGCATAACCAAGCCCGGCAAGCATTTCGGCTCTTCTGCGCGCATAATCATTATGTCCCCACCACTCATGCACAACAATAACACCGGGCATTGGTTCTTTTATATTTTCATCATAAACAAAATACCCTTTCAGGTTTATACCATTAGCTGAATAAGTAACCTCTTTCCCTGTTATTGAAGATTGGTTTACATTTTCTTCTCGCTGCTGTTCGGTACAATTAAGTGAAATGAAAAAAAGAAGTGATGTTAAAA
>Ga0207873_1000325_pt1 | contig 53270 bp, 51 predicted proteins | sample BGWIniCompost_FD_187373 | JGI IMG/M metagenome (GOLD analysis project Ga0207873, IMG submission 187373) | Cellulose adapted compost microbial communities from Newby Island Compost Facility, Milpitas, CA, USA - BGW Initial Compost (SPAdes)... ...
CATCCACCATCGCGTCCGCGTCGGGCACGAGGAACCCGGTCACACCCTCCTCGACCAGCTCAGGCGCGCTGCCCCGCGGGAACGCGATCACCGGACAGCCGCACAGCATTGCTTCGATCATGACGAGGCCGAAGGGCTCCTCCCAGGCGAGGGGCATGAGCAGCGCGCGTGCGCCGCGCATCACCTCCGACTTGCGTTCCATTCCCACCTTGCCCAGATAGTGCACGTGCGGCCGCCCCAGCCGCGGCACCACCTCACGCTCCGCAAAGCCAGGCGGCCGGTCCTCCGTGTGGATCGCCCCGCCCACCACGATGGGCACGCCGGCCCGCTCCGCCACGTCGATGGCCACGTGGGGCCCTTTCGGCTGGGACAGCCGTCCGATGAAGCACACGTACTCGCCCGCCCGCGTCGGCCCCGCGTACCGTGCGACGTCGAGGCCGTGGTGGATCGTGCGGACGTGCGGCAGCGGCACCTCGAGCTGCCGTTGCCGCTCGCTGATCGTCACGTAGTACACGTCCGGGAAGAACGGGTAGTACGCGGAGCAGTGCGCGTCGCGCTCGTGGTGCACGGTGTAGACCATCGGAATATCGGGGGCGAGCCGGGCCAGCGCCAGCGCCTCTGCGCTGTGCACGTGCACGACGTCGAAGCCGCCTTGCGCGACGCGCGCCAGCGCCCAACTACAGTGGTTCAACGCGGCGAGTCCCTCCGGCGGCCAGGATGCCTCTGGCAGCAGCCACTCGAGCCGCGCCGACGTGCGCGAGTCGCCGGTCGCGAACAGGACCACCTCGTGCCCGTCGGCGACGAGGCCCTCAGCCAGCTCGTGGACGACCAGCTCCGTGCCGCCGTAGTCCTGTGGCGGTACGGCCACGAACGGGGTCGATACCAGGGCGATTCTCATCGTTAGGACTGGGCCGGGGTCATGCGCTTCCCCGGCGGGCCGGGGAGCACGCTCCGGTGATGTCGGGCGCAAGAGATGTTCCAGTCGGAACAACGTCTTGCTTGACACCCCCGCCGCAACGCGTCTAAGATCAAGCCAAGTACCGACGCGGGGTGCCTGCCTGGAAATGAAACTGCTCGAGTATCTTCGCCCCGAGCTCATCGTTCTAGATCTTGAAGCGCGAGACAGCGCCGAGGTGATCCGAACGCTGGTGCAGCGCATCGCAGAACTGGAAGCCGTCGCCGATCCCGCCGCGGTCACGCAAGCGTTGCTCGCGCGTGAGGCCGCGCACACCACCGCGATGGGCAACGGCGTCGCGGTGCCCCACACGACGGTGGCGGGCCTGGACCGGCCGCTGCTGCTCGTGGCCGTCTCGCGCGACGGCGTGCGGTACGGCCCGGCGGGACTCGAGCCGATCCGGGTGTTCTTCCTGCTGCTCTCGCCGCCGGAGCGGGCGGGATTGCACATCAAGCTGCTCGCCCGCATCGCCCGTCTGGTGCGGCATCCCGGGCTCGTTCGGCGGCTGGAGGAAGCGGCCAGCCCGGATGCGGTGTTCCAGGAGCTCGAACGCGTCGACGCGCAGCACGTGTGAGGGGCGACGATGCAACTGCTGGTCGCGGTCATCAACCAGGAGGAGAAGCTCGATGAGATCCTGTCGGGCTTCCTCGAGCTCGGGATCACGGGGGCCACGATCATCTCCAGCGAGGGGATGGGCCGCGTGCTCTCGCACGACATCCCGATCTTCGCAGGCCTCCAGACGCTGCTCGCCCGCTCGCGCCCGCAGAACCAGACCATCTTCAGCGTCATCAAAGAGGACGAGAAGGTCGAGGGCGCCATCGCGCTGCTCCAGGAGATCTGCGGCGATCTGAACAACCCCGCCACGGGGATCGCGTTCACGGTGCCCGTGTCGCGCGTCGTCGGGCTCAAGCCCGAGCTGGGCGAAGGCGAGCTTTGACGAGCGGGCGCCTGCGCCGACGCGGCGCCGCTCGCGCCCATTGCGGTCGGCGCCCCACGATCGGGACCTGACGTATGCCTCCCCTGCGCCTCGCCGTCTACCAGTCGACCCCGAAGCTGCGGGATCCGGAAGAGAACGCGCGGCGGATTGTCGCCGCGGCCGCGGCCGCGCGGGCGGACCTTCTCGTCACGCCGGAGCTCTCCCTGACCGGCTACAACGTGGGAGACGACGTCGCGCGGCTCGCCCTCCCGGCGGATGTCGGTTGCGCGCTGCCGTTCCCCGGCCTGGGCGATGCGGCGCCCACACTGGTCGGCCTGATCGAGCGCGGGGACGCCGGCGTCCACTACAACACGGCCGCACTGGTGGAGGCCGGCCGGGTCGCGTTCCGCCACCGCAAGCTGTACCTGCCCACCTACGGCATGTTCGAGGAAGGCCGATTCTTCGGGCGTGGCGGCGACTTGCTGACCTTCGAGCCCGCGGAGGGGTGGCGCGCCGGGGTGCTGATTTGCGAAGATTTCTGGCACCCGGCCCTGGCGTACGTGCTGGCCATGGCGCGAGTCCACCTGATCGTCGTGATGGCGGCGGCGGCCGGCCGGGGCGTGTTCCAGGGTGGCGAGGCCGGGGGCCGGTTCGCCTCGGCGGACGTGTGGGAGCGCATGGCACGGGTCACGGCCCAGCTCTACGGCGTCTACGTGGCGCTCGCGAACCGTGCGGGTGTGGAGGGCGCCGTGACGTTCACCGGCGGGTCGGTGGTCGTGGGCCCGGATGGCAGCGTCCTGGCGCGAGGGCCGGAGGAGGGGGAGGCCGTCCTCGAGGTCACGCTCGACCCGGAGGAGGTGCGTCGTGCCCGCACGCCGTACGCACACCTCCGGGACGACGATCCCCGCCTGACGATGCGGCTGCTGGCGCGGCTCGTGGAGGGAGCGTGAGCGCGGCCGCGGGCGCACGGGTGGCGGCAGTGGTGGGCGGGGTCGTCCGCCAGGCTGTCGAGGATGCGGGCGCGGCCGGCGTGGTGCTGCTCGACGACGGCTCGCCGGAAGCGCGGCTCGCCGCGGAGTGGTGCGGCGCCGCGCTGGGGCCGGAGCGGGTGTTCAGCGTCGCGCCGCCGCCCAGGGATGCCGTGGAGGCGGTGCTCGCGGCGGCGCGGGGCGGAGTGCGCGGCGCGCCCGAAGTCGGCGCGGCGGAGCTGCACCGGCTCTTCGGGCGGCTGATGGCCGCCGAGCGCAAGGCACTGCTGGCCCACCCGGCCAACAAGACCGCCTTGCTGCTCGCCGCGGCGGTGCCGCCAGAGCCGCTCCTCCCGCTCGGCGACCTGTACGCCAGCGAGGTCGAACGGCTGGCCGGGAGCTGGAGCGCGCCGCCCGAGGTTGCCGCGCTGGCGGACCTGGCCGGGGGCATCGACCGGCTGGACGCGGCGCTGATCGAGCACCTGGACCGGCGCAGGCCGGCAGAGGCGGCGCTGGCATCGCTTCCGCCCGCGGCGCGCGCCGCGGTGCTCGACGCGCTGGAGACCGGCCGGTTCGCGCGACGGCGGATCGGTCTGGTGCCCAAGCTGACGACCCGGACACTGGGCGTCGATTACTTCGCCTGAACCCTCTGCGGCGGGAGGCTCAAGGTGGTGCGGACCGTAGTGCTCGGCTCGGTGCAGACCGCGCCCGAGGTGCTGGAGCGGCTGGACCGTCTCGCGTCGGCGGAGTGGGTGACGGCAATCGGCACACTCGTGGTGGCGGCGCTGTTCGTCGGCGTGGCGGTGGCGGCTCTGTTCGTGCTGCGCTCGCTGAACCAGTCGCTGACCCGGTTGATGCAGGGGGTCGAGCGCACCATCGCCCGGCTCGAGCCGCGGGTGGAGCCGTTGCTGGACCGCGCGGGTAAGATTGCGGATGACGCCAGCCATGTGAGCCAGTCTCTGCGAGAGGAGGTGGCTCGGGTCCAGGAGATGCTGGCGGACGTGAACGAGCGGCTGTACGAGGGCCTGGACGAGGCCGAGGCTCGACTGCGCCGCTTTGGCGCGGTGCTCCGGGTCGTCCAGCGTGAGGCGGAGGACCTGCTCCTGGATGCTGCGGCCACGGCGCGCGGCGTGCACGTGGCGATGGATCGGTTGAGAGGCGGCCCGGGGGCCGGCCGCCGGCGCATCGCCAGGGCGGACGAGTTCGACCTGGAGGAAGACGAGCTCGAGCCACCCGAGCCCCGGCGGCGAACGGCCGCGCCGGGCGAAGATTGACCGGGGACGTGATCGCGACGGAGGGAGACGATGGCGCAGCACGATGCGAGAGATTTCGTTGCCGCGTTCGCGGTCGGCGCCGTGCTGGGCGTGGGCGCCACGCTTCTGCTGCGTCCCGAGCCACCGACGCGGACGCGGCGTCTGCTCCGCGAGCTGACCCCCTACCGCAAGCGGCTGCGCAAGCAGGTACGCCGCGCGTCGCGCCGACTGCGTGGTCGGGGCGACGAGCTGAAGGATGAGATGCTCGCGATGGGGCGCGACTTCCTGAGAGACCTGCGCGCGGAGGCCAACGAGATCGTGACGCAAGCGCGTGCGGAGCTGGTGCGCGCGGTCGAGGACGAGATCGCCCGGACGCGGACTCGCCGCGAGCGGCGCCGCGCTGAGGCTGAGGCGTGACCGCGGGCGGAGACCGCGACCGTTGCGCGCGCTGCTGACCCTCGCCGGGGCGTTCGCCCTGCTGCTCCTGCTACCGGACGCCGCGTGGGCGTTCGGTCCAGCGACCCACGCGTTCCTGGGGCACCGCCTGCTGGACTCCCTGCACCTCCTGCCGGACGTCGTAGCCTCGCTGCTGCGGGCATACCCGCAGAGTTTCCTGTACGGCTCGCTTGCGGCGGACATCTCGCTCGCCAAGAAGTACGTCCCAGCCGGGCGCCACTGTCACTTCTGGCACGTGGGCGAGGAGATCTTCGAGGCGGCAGACAACGACCGTCTGCGCGCCGTGGGGCTCGGCTACCTCAGCCATCTCGCGGCGGACACGATCGCGCACAACTTCTACATCCCCCGGCAGCTCATGCTGACGAGCTCCACGCGGGCGCTCGGTCACTCGTACTGGGAGCACCGCATGGACATGCAGCTCGGTGAGCCGTACACCGCGCTCGCACGCGAGGTGGTCATGGAATACGACCACAGCGAGGCGGACGCGCTGTTCGACCGGGTGCTCAGCGGGACGATCTTCTCGTTCGAGACGAACCGCCGGATCTTCCGCGGGATGATCCGGTTCCAGGACAACGAACGCTGGCAGGCCGTCTTCGACCGCGTATTGCAGCACTCACGGTGGGAGCTCGGGCAGCCCGACATGGAGGCGTACCTGTCCCGTGCGTTCGACGTCGTCGTGGACTACCTGGTGCGCCGCCGCGATTCCATCCCCGCCCGCCTCGACCCGACAGGCGACTTCAATCTCCAGCTCGCGAAGAAGGTGCGCCGGCTCGCGATCCGGGAGGGCGCCTTGCGGCGGCCCGACCTGCTCCGCGAGCTCGCCGACGACTTCTTCCCGCTGCCGACGTTCAGCCTGGACTACTGGGAGCGGAGCAACGCCACGCTGACGCCGTTGACGAGCTGAGCGCGGCGCGCAGAAGGGCGGGACCTACCGCGGAGCGAGCTTGCCGCGCAGGATGGCCGAAGCGCGCTTGGGATCTGCCCTGCCCCGCGACTTCTTCATCAGCTCGCCCATGAAGAAGCCAAACAGGCGCTCCTCGCCCGAGCGGTAGCGTTCGAGCTCCGCCGGGTACGCCGCCAGGACCTCATCCGCCCACTGCTCGAGCTGCGCCTCATCGCTCACCTGCGCAAGGCCCTCGGCTTGGACGATATCGGCTGCCGAGCGGCCGGTCTCCGCCATGCGCATAAAGACCCTGCGCCCCATGGTCGCCGAGATCGTGCCCTTCGCCACCATCCGGATCAGGTCCGCGAGGCCCTCTGGCGACACCCGCAGCTCGGAAAGCGCGCACTGCTGCTGGTTCAGCCAGCCCAGCACGTCGGTCATCACCCAGTTGCTCGCCGCCTTCGCGTCCCCGGCCCGCGCCGCGACGGCCTCGTAGTAGTCGGCCAGCTCGCGCGTCGCGGTGAGGACGCCGGCATCGTACGCCGGCAGGCCGTACTGGTCGCGGAAGCGGCGGGCGCGCGCCGCGGGCAGCTCCGGCAGCGCGGCGCGGATGCGCTCGATCTCGGCGCGGTCGACGACGAGCGCGGGAAGGTCCGGGTCTGTGAAGTAACGATAGTCGTGGCTCTCTTCCTTCGAGCGCATGGGGCGCGCCTCGCCGCGGGCCGCGTCCCACAGCAGCGTCTCGTGCACCACCGTCCCGCCGCGCTCCAGGAGATCCGTCTGCCGCGCGATCTCGAACGCGAGCGCCTTCTCGACGGCGGAGAAGGAGTTCATGTTCTTCACCTCCGTCTTGGTCCCAAACTCGGCGGATCCCGCCGGGCGGACCGAGACGTTGGCGTCGACGCGGAGGCTCCCCTTCTCCATGTCGCAGTCGCTGACCTCGAGGTACTCGAGCACCTGCTTGAGCTGCGTGAGCCACGCCCTCGCGCCGGCGGGCGAACGCAGGTCCGGCTCGGTGACGATCTCGATCAGCGGCACGCCGGCCCGGTTCAGGTCGATCGCGGTCCGGCCAGGCAGCCGGTCGTGCAGCGACTTGCCCGCGTCCTCCTCGAGGTGGATGCGACGGATCCGGACGCGATGCACGGAGCCATCCCGTTCCTCGACTTCCAGCCACCCGCCCGTCGCGATCGGCTGTTCGAACTGCGTGATCTGATACCCCTTGGGCAGGTCCGGATAGAAGTAGTTCTTGCGCGCGAAGCGACTGACCTCGTGCACCGTACAGTTCAATCCGAGCGCCGCGCGCACGCCCAGCTCCACCGCCCGCCGGTTCACGACGGGCAGCGCCCCGGGCAGCCCCAGGCACACCGGGCAGACGTGAGAGTTCGGCGCCGCGCCGAACTCGGCCGAGTCCGCGCAGAACAGCTTGGTCGAGGTCGCGAGCTGGACGTGGACCTCGAGGCCGATGACCGGCTCCCACTGCATGGTGCTCATCCGGCGAGAGCGCGCTCGAGCGCGGCGGCGGCACGGACCATCACGCCCTCCTGCCAGCGGTCGGCGATGAGCTGGCCGCCGACGGGCAGGCCGTCCACGGTGCCGATCGGCAACGACAGCGCGGGCACGCCGGCGAGGTTCGCCGTGACGGTGAAGATGTCTGCCAGGTACATCTGGTAAGGATCCTCCAGCTTCTCGCCCAGCCGGAACGCGACGGAGGGCGTGGTCGGCGTGAGCAGCACGTGCACGCCGGTTGCGAAGACCTCGCGGAAGTCCCGCGCGATGAGCCCGCGTACGCGCTGCGCCGTGCCGTAGTACTGGTCGTAGTAGCCCGCGGAAAGCGCGTACGTCCCCAGCATGATCCGGCGCTTGACTTCGGCGCCGAAACCGAGAGAGCGCGTGGCCTCGTAGACCGCCACCGCCGAGTCGGCCCCCGGCGCGCGGAGCCCGTAGCGGACGCCGTCGTAGCGCGCGAGGTTGCTGGACGCCTCCGCCGGCGCGATCACGTAGTAGGTCGGGATCGCGTACTCGGTATGCGGCAGCGAAACCTCGCGAACGTCCGCACCGGCCGCGGCGAGGCGCTCTGCCGCGTCGTGACACAGCCGTGCGATGCGCGGATCCAGCTCCGGCGGGAAGAACTCGCGCGGCACGCCGACCACGAGCCCGTCCGCGCCCGCGTCGAGGTCAGCGAGCCAGTCTGGCACAGGCGTGGCCGCTGCCGTCGAATCCAGCGGGTCGGGGCCGGCGATTGTCTGGAGCAACAGGGTCGCATCGTACACGGTCCGCCCGAACGTGCCGACCTGGTCCAGCGAGGATGCGAACGCCACCAGGCCGTACCGGCTCACGCGGCCGTACGTGGGCTTGATGCCGACGATGCCGCAGAACGCTGCCGGCTGCCTCACGGAGCCCCCCGTGTCCGAGCCCAGCGCGGCGGGGACGAGACCCGCCGCCACCGCCGCCGCGGAGCCGCCCGAGGACCCGCCCGGCACGCGCGTCCGGTCGTGGGGGTTGCGCGTGGGTCCGAACGCGGAGTTCTCCGTGGACGAGCCCATTGCGAACTCGTCCAGGTTGGTCTTGCCGACGATGACGGCGCCCGCGTCGCGCAGGCGGCGCACGACGGTGGCATCGAACGGCGAACGGTAGCCCTCGAGGATGCGGGACCCGCACGTCGTCGGGAACGCGACCGTGCAGAGGTTGTCCTTGACCGCGACCGGCACGCCCGCGAGCGGGCCCGACGCCTCGCCGCGGCGGATCGTTTCATCGACCGCGGCCGCGGCCTCTTCGACGGCATCTCCGCCAGCCGAGAGGAACGCGTTGAGCCCTGCCTCCGGAGTGCCATCCGCTTCGCGGATCGCGGCCAGCGCCGCGCGCGCGATTTCGACCGCGGAGCGCCGGCCCGCGGCCACGTCTTCGGCGATCGCGGGCAGGAGAGGCACACGTGCGCTCACGACTCCCCCGCTCCCTCCTCGCGCCGCGGGTGCGACCGCGACACGTCCTCCACCCTTGCCTTGTCCTCGAAGGCATCCTCCAGCGCTGCCGCGTCCAGCGCCGGCAGCCGAGGCACGGCGAAGAAGCCGTCCTCCCACGCGGGTGCCAGCTCGGCCGGCGGGAACGCGAGCGCATCGGGGACGCCGGAGTCATCGCGCTGCGGCGCCGGCCAGTCCACGGGCTCACCGCTCTGCGGCGCCGCGCCCTGCACGCGGTCGAGCGCGCCGATGTGGTCGAGGATCGAGTTGAGCTGCGCCGTGAAGCGCTCGACCTCGGCCGGCTCGAGTCGCAGCCGCGCGAGTGCCGCGACGCGCAACACCTCTTCACGCGAGACCGCCATCACAGCTCCTTCTGGAGATTCGCGTAGCGCACGATGACCTTCTTGCGCCCGACGCTCTCGAAGTCGATCACCGCCTTCAGGTCACGTCCAAAGCCGGACACCTCGCGGATCGTTCCCCGGCCGAACTGCGGATGGCGCACACGCTCGCCCTTGATGAACCGGGGCGCGTCCTGCGCGTCGCTGTAGTCCACGACCAGGCCGCCATCCTCCACATCGCTCGTATCGCCGAAGCCGCCGCCCCAGGACGACGACCACCGCGTTTCCCGGCGGCTGTACCCCAGGCCCGCCCTGCGCGAGCGCTCCGCCCTCGGCGTTGCGCGCACCTCGAGCAGGTCCTCCGGGATCGGCTTGAGGAAGGTGGACGGCGTGCATGCGAGCACCTCGGGGCCTCGCCGCCGCATGCGCGCGTACGTCAGGTACAGCTTCTGCTTCGCCCTGGTGATGCCCACGTAGAAGAGCCGGCGCTCCTCCTCGAGCTCTTCGGGCTCGTCGTACGCGCGAGCCAGCGGGAACAGACCATCCTCGAGCCCGCTGATGAAGACGACCGGGAACTCGAGCCCCTTCGCGTTGTGCAGCGTCATCAGCGTGACGGCGCGCGCTTCCGGATCGTGCCGGTCCACGTCGGTGATGAGCGTCACCTTCTCGAGGAACAGGTCGAGCGGCGATGCATCGGACGGCAGGTCTTCGTCACCGGCGAGGCGGCCGAGGGCGAGACCTGCATCGAACTCGTGCGCGCTGGCGACGAGCTCGCCGACGTTCTCGATCCGCTCCTCACCCTCGGGGCCCTCCTCCTCGAGCGCGGCGATGAGCCCGATCTCCTCGATCAGCCGCTCGATCAGCTCGCCAACGGGCGTCGTCGCGGCGAGATTCCGGTATCTGGCGATCAGGCCGGCGAACGAGACGAACGCGGCGGCCTTTCCGCGGCCCAGCAGATCGCACTCGTTCGCGCGCGCCGCCGCCTCCAGCGGCACCAGGCCACGCTCCGCTGCCCACGCCATCAGCTGCGCCTGGCTCTGGTCGCCGATGCCGCGGCGTGGATAGTTCACGATGCGCTCGAAGGCGCCGGCATCGCGCGGGTTCGAGATCAGCCGGAGATACGCGAGCACGTCCATGATCTCGCGCCGCTCGTAGAAGCGCGTGCCTCCGACGATCTGGTACGGGAGGTCGTGGCGGCGAAGCGCCTCTTCCAGCGCGCGCGACTGCGCGTTGGTCCGGTACAGCACGACGAAGTCGCGGAGAGAGCGCTCGGGGTTCTCCGCCAGGCGGCTCTCGATCTCTGAGGCGATCCACTCCGCCTCGTCCTGCTCGTCGAGCGCCTCGACCCTGGTGATCCGTTCGCCGGGCCCGGTCATCGGGCGCAGCGTCTTGCCCTTGCGCCGCGCGTTCTGGGCGATCACGCGGTTGGCGGCTTCCAGGATCCTGCCCGTCGAGCGGTAGTTCCGCTCCAGCCGAACGATGCGCGCGTCCGGGAAGTCCTTCTCGAAGTCGAGGATGTTGCGGATGTCGGCGCCGCGCCACCCGTAGATGGACTGATCGTCATCGCCCACGGCCATGATGTTGCCGTGCTTGCGAGCCAGCAGCTCGAGGAAGCGATACTGCGCGTGATTCGTGTCCTGGTACTCGTCGACGAGGATGAACTGGAATCGCGCCCGGTACCGCTCGAGCAAGGATTCGTGGGTCAGGAACAGCTCGACGGGCTTGACCAGCAGGTCGTCGAAGTCGAACGCGTTCTGCTCCTTGAGCGCGGCCTGGTACTCCGGGTACACGGCCGCGACGACGCGCGAGAATGCATCGCGCGCCGTGGCGGCGTACTCCTCCGGCGAGACGAGCTGGTTCTTCGCGCTCGAGATCGCCGCGTGCACCGCCTTCGGGTGCCACTGCTTGACGGGAAGGTTGCGCCGCTCCATGACGCGCTTGACCTCCCGCACTGCCTGCTCGCCATCGAAGATGCTGAAGTTCGATGACCAGCCGAGGTACGCCGCGTGACGGCGCAGCAGGCGCGCGCCCATGGAGTGGAACGTGCCGATCCAGATGCCAGCGGGCTCGATGCCGAGCAGCCGGCAGACCCGCTCGCGCATCTCTCCGGCCGCCTTGTTGGTGAACGTCACCGCCAGGACAGAGGCGGGATCCACCCCATGCTCCTGGATCAGGTGAGCGATGCGGACCGTGAGGACGCGCGTCTTGCCCGAGCCAGCCCCGGCCAGCACGAGCAGCGGGCCGTCCACGTGCTCGACCGCTTCCCGCTGCTCGGGATTGAGGTCGTCGAGGTAGTTCATCATCCAGTTCAGTACCCGGCCCGCGCCGCGGCGCTCCGGCCAGCGGCGCGCCCGGCCGTCCGCGCGCCGCGCCCGCGCCGCCACCACCCCCCGGCCCGCCAGCGGCCGCGGCCGCGAGACGAGGCGTTCTCGCCCGGAAGCTCGATCTCGAAGACGGTACCCGTCCCCCGGCGGCGCGGGCGCACCGCGATGCGGCCGCCGTGCACGTTCACGATGATCCGCCGCACGAGGGAGAGGCCCACGCCCCAGCCTCCCGCCTTGCTCGTGACCCCCGGATCGAAGATCCGGTCGCGCAGCGCCGCCGGAATGCCCGGCCCGGTGTCCGCCACGTAGAGCCGGACCCACCCGTCCTCGGCGCGGCGCGCCGCGACGCGGATGCGGCCGCCACGACCCGCGAGGGCATCGAGCGCGTTCTTCACCAGGTTCTCCAGCGCCCAGACCAGCAGCACATGGTTCCCGCGGACCGTGAGCGTGGCGTCTTGCACGCGCATGCGCACGTCCACGCCGGAGGCGAGCCGCGGCAGCCGCGGACGGATGTAACGGTCCAGCTCTGCCACGACATCCGCCACGGCGACCGCCGTCAGCGCCGGCGGCTTGCCGATCAGCTCGAAGCGCCGCGAAACGCGCTCCAGCCGCTCGAGGTCCGCGGCGACCTCGCGCGCAATGTGCTCCGGGGTGGCCAGCGCTGCGCGCTCTTCCGCTGGCATGCCCAGCAGCTCGACCCAGCCGGCCAGCGACGAGAGCGGCGTGCCCATCTGATGCGCCAGCTCCCGGGCCATCGCTGCCCACATGCGCTCGCGCTCGGCGCGCAGGTCTGCGCGGATCAGGCCGAAGCTGACCGAAAGCAGCAGCACCGCCACTCCCACCTGGAGCCACGGGATCCAGCGCAACCACTTCAGGATAGGCGGGCGGCCGTAGTAGATCGCGCCGCTCCCCGGCTCGAAGATCGGCTCGTTCTGGCGGGCAAGGCGGCCCGCGTACCGTGCGACGCTGTCCCTGCCTTCCGGTGTGCTGAGATCGGCCTCGAACGGAAGGTTGAGCGCAGCGGTCGGCCGGCCTTCGAAGTTCAGGTAGATGATCGGGAGGCCCAGCCGCTGCAGCTCCGCCTGAATCGCGGTCAGGGCGCCGAGCGGGGCATCCTCCTCGGACGCGAGCAGGCCGCTCTGGACCAGCCCGTAGATGCGCGTATGGACCTCGGCCTCGGCCCGGATCTCCCGCACCAGGTGCTCCGTGTACAGGAGGTACGACCCGAGGATCGCGATGGAAAAGACCGCGAGGAGGCGGGGCCAGTAGCGACGGTTCATGGCAGCCCGCGAGGTGACCGGCGCCGCGCGCGCACGGATCGCATCCATCCCCGGCGCGCGACCCGCGATGTCGCGCGCAGCCCGGGCGCGCGCAGGGCGCCGCGATCGCCGCGGCTCAAGCGTGGATCCGGTCGGTTCCCAGGTACGACGCCAGGGCTTCCGGGACCCGGACCGCGCCGGATGCGTCCTGGTGCGTCTCGAGCAGCGCGATGACCGTGCGCGGCAGAGCGAGTCCCGATCCGTTCAGCGTGTACACGAACTCCGGCCGCGCGCCCGGTGCCGGCCGGAAGCGGATGTTCGCGCGCCGGGCCTGGTAGTCGGTGTAGAGCGAGCAACTCGAGACCTCGAGCCAGCGCTGCACGCCGGGCGCCCAGACCTCGAGGTCGTATGTCATGGCATTGGCGAAGCCGAGATCCCCCGCCGGCAGCAGCACCACGCGGTAGCACAGCTCGAGTCGCTGGAGCACCGCCTCCGCATGCGCCGTCAGCTCTTCCAGCGCCGCCCGGCCATTCTCGGGCCGCTCGAAGCGCACGAGCTCGACCTTGTCGAACTGGTGGAGCCGGATCAACCCGCGCGTGTCCCGCCCGTGCGCGCCCGCCTCGCGCCGGAAGCAGGGCGTGTACGCCACGTAGCGGGCCGGCAGCGCATCCGCATCGAGCAGCTCGCCCGCGTGGATGTTCGTGATCGGCAGCTCCGCGGTGGGCGCGAGGAAGAGACCGTCCGCTTCGATCTCGTACATGTCCTCGCGGAACTTCGGCAGGTGCCCGGTGCCCGTCGCGGCGGCCTGGTTCACCAGGATCGGCGGCCACGCCTCCGTGTAGCCGTGCTCGCGCGAGTGCAGGTCCATCATCAGGTTGATGAGGGACCGCTCGAGCCGCGCGCCCATCCCGAGGAACAGCGGGAACCCGCTCCCTGCGATCCTCGCCCCACGCGGCAGGTCCAGAAGCCCGAGCGCTTCGCCCAGCTCCCAGTGGGGTCGCGGTTCGAAGTCGAACTGCGGCGGCTCCCCCCACTGGCGCACGACGACCTTGTCCTCCTCACCGCCCGGCGGCACGTCCGGCTCGGGGAGGTTCGGAATCCGCAGCAGCCGGTCGCGGACCCCGTCCTCCACTTCGGACAGCCGCGCCTCGAGCGAGGCCAGCCGCTCTCCCACGCCCCGCATCTCCACGATCCGCCGGTCCGCTTCTTCCGCCCGGCCTTCGCGCTTCAACCGCGCGATCTCGGCGGATGCCTCGTTGCGCTGCGCGCGAAGGGCGTCAGTCTCGGCGATCAGCGCGCGCCGCTCCTCGTCCAGCGCGAGGACCTGGTCGACCAGCTCGATGTACTCGGGATTGCCCCGCCGGGCGAGTTGCTCGCGGACGAACTGCGGCTCTTCCCGGATGCGCCTGAGATCGAGCATGCTACCTCTCGTCCGGCGGCACCAGGTAGCGGTCGTTGCAGAGCGGGTTCTGGACGATGCTGATGTCGACGCGTCCCGCGTTCTCGTCCACCGCGACGACCTCCGCCTTCCCGTAGAATACGCAGGCCGACCCCGCGCGCCGGCCCGTCCGGATCACGTACACGACGTCCGTGCGGACCGGGACCGGCTCCGTCCGCGTGTACGCAGTCGTGTCCCTCGGCGCACGCAAGACGTCCTCGAACGCCTGATCCTCGATCACGGCGATGCCGGGGCGCATCCCGATGCCGCTGATCACGCCGGCGGGCAGCAGAACGAACTCACCGTCGATCTCGCTCAACGCCACGTCCCACGTACCGCTCGCGCCCGGCAGATCGACGCGGATGGCCGAGACCGAAAGGAAGTCGATCGCCGCCGGGAGCCCGTGGAGATCCTCCCGGGCGAGGGAGTAGACCGAGACCACCGTGGGCGTCGAGTCCCACGGGAAGGGGCCGAAGTCGTCATCGCATCCCGCAACGCCCGCGAGAGCAGCGAGCATGAGAACCGCTGTGCCGCGCACGGCTCCGTTTACGGCTGAAAGGGAACAACGCATGGAAACGCGCTAGATTAGCCGCCCAACCGGGCAGGTGTCAAGGTCGTATCGCCCGTTGTCACTTGACTTTCGCTCCTTCTCCGTCTAACGTGTAGCGCGGTCCCGCGTGCGCCGACGCTGCCACGGACCGTCGCGGCGGCACGAATCCGGCAGCAGCTGGCCGGCCGATGCCACGGGAGTCCAGCGGGTCGCAGCGGGCCGAGTCGATGCCAACCGCCTCTGACCACCGGCACCGCGTCCTCGTCGTGGACGACGAGCCGCACATCGGCCGGATCATCCAGCTCAAGCTAGAGCTTGGCCCGTACGAGGTCGAGCTAGTGCACGACGGCCGGGCCGCGCTCGAGCGTTTGCGCTCCGATGCGCCGGTCGACCTGGTCCTGCTGGACATCATGATGCCGCACGCCAGCGGTCTGGATGTCCTGCGCGAGTTGCGCCGCCTGCCCCACCGCCGTGCGACGCCCGTGATCGTGCTCACGGCAAGGGGACAGGAGACGGATCGCGAGCAAGCGATCCAGCTCGGCGCCACGGACTTTCTCACCAAGCCGTTCAGCCCCAAGAGACTCCTTGCGCGGATCGACGAGATCTTCTCGCACTGAACCGCCGCTCTGGGCGGTGATCCTGGCTGGAGGGATCGGCTCCCGGTTCTGGCCAGTCTCCACGCCTTCACGCCCCAAACAGCTCCTTCCACTCGCCGGGCCCGACCCGCTGATCGCCGACTCGGTCGCGCGTATCGCACCACTCGTGCCGCGCGAGCGGATTCGCATCATCACCGGCGCGAAGCTGGCGCCGGCCATCCTCGAGGCCGTACCCGGGCTGGACCGGACCCAGATCATGGTCGAGCCGGAGGCGAAGGGGACCGCGCCCGCACTGGCCTGGGCCGCGCACACCATCGCGCGCGAGGAGCCCGATGCCGTGATGGTCTCCCTCCATTCCGACCACGTCATCCGGCCAGCGGAGGAGTTCCGGGAGCTGATCGCCGGAACCGCCAGGCTGGCGGCAGAGCTGGGCCGTCTGTTCACGATCGGCGTCCGCCCGACGCGGCCGGAAACCGGATTCGGTTACATCCACGTCGGTGAGCGGATCGCGCGCGAGCCGGAGGCGTTCGACGTCGCCGACTTCGTCGAGAAGCCGGACCGCGACACGGCGCGTGAGTACCTCGCCCGCGGGTCCTACCTGTGGAACAGCGGCATCTTCGTCTGGCGGGTGCAGACGCTGCTTGCGGAGCTGGAGCAGCACACCCCGGAGCTGGCCGCGTTGCTCCCCCTCCTCGACGGCGGGGAGACGGAGGCGTTCTTCGAGCGTGCGCCCGCGCTCAGCATCGACGAGGGATTGCTCGAGGTGAGCCCCAACGTCGCCGTCGTCGAGGCGAGCTTCGAGTGGGACGACATTGGCTCGTGGGATGCAGTGGGCAGACGGCGGGAGGCGGATGAAAGCGGCAACGTGAGCGTCGGCGATGTGTACGCCGTCGATGCGGAGAACTGCATTGCCTGGGCCGACGAGGGGTCGGTCGTGCTGTTCGGGACCCGGGACCTGGTCGTGGTGCGCACGGCCGGTCTGACGTTCGTCGTACCACGGGAGCGGACGGCCGAGTTGAAAGACCTCCTGAAACGGCTTCCGGAGCGCTTACGCAGGCTGGAGCCGCCCGATGGCTGATCTCGCGCTGATCCTCTTCGATGACGCCGAAGCCCGGACGTGGATGCCGTTCGTGCTCACGCGCCCGGCCGGCGAGCTCCGCTTCGGCGCGTTCACCCTCCGGGAGCGCGCCGAGCGCGTATTGGGCGCGCGTTGCGCCGGCCACCTGTGCGGCGGGTGGCTGGAGTCGTTCGACGAGCCGTGGGCGTGCCCGGTGCTCGATGCGAACGGCCTGCCCCGGGACCTGGACCTGGTGTTCCTCTCCTCCCGTGCGGTGCTCTCCTGGGGCCCGCAGCCGGCGATCCCCAGGTCCCGTCCCGGGACGCTCCTGGTCCAGGATACGGTCTGCGGCTGGTACGTGCCTGCCGGCGGCGACTTGCCGCCGGCGGATGCCATCGTCCAGCCGCACGCGGCCAGGGCGGCCGGCGAGCCGATCCACCTCCAGGGATTCGTGCTCGGCAAGCCCTGGGAGATGATCGCCCGGAACGCGGAACAGCTCACGGTTGACATCGAGGCGTTGTTCGGGGGGACGGCTCCGCCGACCCTCCCCGCGGGCGTTCACGTGTTGGGCGAAGGGATCCTGGTGGTGGAGCCGGGAGCGAGCGTGGAGCCCGGGGCGGTGCTGGACCTCCGTGCCGGCCCGATCTGGCTCGAAGCGGGCAGTACCGTGCGAGCCTTCTCGCGGCTCGCCGGGCCGGCGCACATCGGCAGTGGCACCGAGCTGCTGGGAGGCACGGTCAGCACGGTCTCGATCGGCCCCAAATGCCGGATCCATGGCGAGGTAGAGGAGTGCATCATCCTGGGTTACACCAACAAGGCGCACGACGGCTTCCTGGGCCATTCGTACGTCGGCGCCTGGGTGAATCTGGGCGCCCTGACCACGAACAGCGACCTGAAGAACAACTACGGACCCGTGCGGGTGTGGACGCCGGCCGGAGAGGTCGACACCGGGGCGCTCAAGCTCGGCTGCATGCTGGGTGACCACGTCAAGACCGGGATTGGCACACTTCTGAATACGGGAACGGTGGTGGGAGCGGGCTCGTCCATCGTCGGCCCCGGCATGCCGCCGAAGTACGTCCCGCCGTTCACCTGGGGAACGGGCACGACGTCGGCCGAGTACGAGCTGGACAAGTTCCTCTCCGTGGCGGAGACCGTGATGCGACGGCGGGACGTGGTACTCACGGAAAAGCAGCGTGCGCTCCTGTGCGCGGCCTGGCAACTGACCCGGGGGCGGCAATGAGGACGGGTGAGGCGGATGTGGCACGTGTGGCGGATCGGCCCCGACTCGGGCTGGTCCTGGGCGGTGGCGCCGCGCGCGGCATCGCGCACGTCGGCGTCCTCAAGGTTTTCGAGGAGGCCGGGATCCGGCCGGACCTGATCGTCGGGACGAGCGCCGGCGCACTCGTGGGGTCGCTTGCCGCGGCGGGCATCAGCGCAACGCGGATCACGACGTGGGCGCACACCATGCGCTGGTCGGTTCTCGCGCGGCCGGTGATGAGCCGCGCGGGGCTCATGAGCAACGACCGGCTTGGCCGGTTCCTCGAGCGAGTCCTGCCGTGCCACACGTTCGAGGAGCTGCCTGTCCCGTTCGCCTGCATCGCGACGGACCTGGAGAGCTTCGAACCGGTGCTCCTGTGGTCAGGCGACCTCGCGTCGGCGGTGCGGGCGAGCTGTGCGCTCCCCGGCATCATCGTCCCTGTGGAGCGGAACGGACGGCTGCTGATCGACGGCGGCGTGGCCGAGAGCGTGCCGGCCGCGATCGCGCGCATGCTGGGAGCGGACGTCGTCGTCGCCGTCAACGTGAACGCCTCGTACCGACGCGCCGCGCCGCCGACCAACATGTTCGCCATCCTCGCACAGACCTACTTCACGCTGGGACGGGCCGCCGAACGACTCGCGACCGAGCGGGCGGACGTGCTCGTCACGCCCGAAGTGGGCGACATTGGCGTGGACGAGCTGCACCGCGGGCCCGAGCTGGTGCGCGCGGGCGAAGCGGCAGCCCGCGCCGTCTTGCCAAGGATCCGCATGCTCGTGGAGCGGACCGTGGAGCCGCCGGCCGAGCCCAGCCTGGTGCGGGAAGCGGCGTGAAGGTCACGGTCCTCGGGAGCGGCAGCGCGGGCAACGCCACACTCGTCGAGGCGGGTGGGACTCGCCTGCTCGTTGACGCGGGGTTCAGCGGCCGCGACCTCGAGCGGCGCATGCTCGCGGTGGATGTGGATCCCGCGTCGCTCGATGGAATCGTCATCACGCACGACCACAGCGATCACACGCGCGGCATGGGCGTCTTCGCCCGGCGGCACGGCATCCCCCTTTATCTCACGCCCGTGACCCAGCGCGCCTGCCAGTCTCTGCTGACGGGCGAAGAGCGCGTCGTGCAGTACAGCTCGGCCGAGCCGTTCAAGGTGGGGGCGCTGGAGGTCCAGCCCTTTCTGACGGTGCACGATGCCGCAGACCCGGTGGCCGTCGCGATCCGCGACGTCGCCACCGGCCTGAAGCTGGGCATTGCGACGGACCTGGGCCGCCCCACGGCGAGCGTGCGCCACGCCCTCTCCGACTGCCACCTCCTCGTGCTCGAGGCCAACCACGACGAGGTGATGCTACGCAACGGCCCGTATCCCTGGTCGGTCAAGCAGCGCATCGCCTCGAGCCGCGGCCACCTCTCGAACCGCGCGGCGGCCGACCTCGCGCGAGAGCTGCATCACCGCGCGCTGCGCGGCGTGGTGCTCGCGCACCTCAGCGAGCACTGCAACGAAGCTGCGCTTGCGGAAGAGGTCGTCGGGGGTGCGCTCGAGCGCGTCGGCTTCAACGGCCTGCTGCGCGTGGCATCGCAGGATCGACCGCTCGAACCGATCGAGGTCGGCAGGCTCGTCGGCCGGGGCGGCGCCACACAGCTCGAGCTGCTCTGAGGAAGGCGGCCGATCGCGTGGTGGCGGACGCGCCACGGGCGGCCGCGACGCGCTCCCGCCACTCGTCCCGCTCTACAGTCCGAACAGCCGCAGCACGTCGTTGGCGAGCGCCCAGACCATGATCGCCACGACGATGACCAGTCCGACCTGCGTCAGGCGCATCCGCTGCTGGAGCGAGAGCGCGCGCCCGCGTACGGCTTCCACGCCGAGGAACAGCAGGTGCCCGCCATCCAGGACGGGGATGGGGAGCAGGTTCAACACGGCCAGGTTGATGGAGAAGATGGCCATGAAGCGCAGGAACTCCTCCAGCCCTGCCCGGATCACCTGACCGCTGAACTGTCCGATGAGGATCGGCCCGCCGACGTTGCGCGGTGACACGTCGCCCGTGAACAGGTCAACCACGAAGCCGACGGTCAGTGAAATCCAGTTCCAGGTCTCGCGCGCCCCGACCACGACGGCCCCGAGGGCGCCGGGCCGCTCCCGAAGGATCGCGGTTTCCACGCCGATTCGGCCGACGGTGGAATCCGTCGCCGCGCCGCCGTCGGGCCCCTCCACGACGCTCTGGGCATCGGGCACCACGGTGAGGGTCACGCGGCGACCGCCGTCCCGAACGACCACCATCTCGATCGGTTGGCCGGCACGCGGCGAAACGACCGCTAGCAAGTCCTGCCAGATCCGGACGGGCTGACCGCCCGCCTCGATGATGCTGTCGCCCGCCATGAGCCCGGCACGTTCGGCAGGCGAGCCAGGCATCACACGCCCCACCACAGGCGCGAGCTCTGGCTCGAGCGCGCGCACCAGCTCTGCACGCAGGGTGTCTTCCGCGGGCAGGTCCACCGTCACGGTCCGCCCGTCCGCGAAGGAGAGGGTCACCGGCCCGGCAGGTGCGATCAGCAGCGCGCTGCGGACGTCGAGCCAGTCCTCGACGGCGCGGCCGCCGACGGCCGTCAGCTCCGCGGAGGGCGGCAGCGTCGCGAGCGCCTCCGTCCCCGCCGGGAGCCGCGCCTCCGTCACCGACGCGATGCGGGCCGGCGGGACCTTCTGAACGCCCCAGACCGCGGCGCTGAAGGTGAACACCAGGAACGCGAAGAGCGTGTTCATCAGCACGCCCGCGGAGATCACCATGGTGCGGGCGGGCAGCGACTTGGATTCGAAGTCCCGCGGCCCGCGCGCAGGCGTCTCCTGCACCAGCCCCGCATCGGAGACCGGCACCGCGCCGTCGTCGCGCTCGACCTTGCCGCCCTCGATCGGCTCCATCTCCTCCATGCCCGCCATCTTGACGTAGCCACCCAGGGGCAGCCACGAGATGACGTATTCGGTCTCGCCTCGCCGGAAGCCCCAGAGCTTCGGGCCGAGACCGATGGAGAAGCGCGGCACCTCGATGTCGACCGCCTTCGCCGCCATGAAGTGCCCGAGCTCGTGGACGAAGATGAGAACGCCCAGGACGATGATCGTTGCCAGAATCGTGATCAGCATCGGCCTGCCACTACCTCCCGGGCGAAGGCCCGCGCACGGCTATCCGCCTCGAGCACAGCATCCAGCGAATCGACCGGCGCGGGTTCGTGCGCTGCGAGCACGCGCTCGATCACTTCCGGAATGCGACAGAACGGCAGGTCCTCGGCAAGGAAGCTCGCCACAGCCACCTCGTTCGCCGCGTTGAACACCGCAGGCGCGGTGCCGCCCACCCGCCCCGCCTCGACCCCGAGGCGGAAAGCCGGAAAGCGCTTCTCATCGAGGGGCTCGAAGGTCAGCGGGCTCGCGGCGATCGGGTCGAACCCCGGGGCACCCGCGTCCTCGATCCGGTCCGGGTGGGTCAACGCGTAGAGGATCGGCAGCTCCATGGTCGGGAAGCCGGCCTGCGCCAGCACGGATCCGTCCACGAACTCGACCATGCTGTGAATGATCGACTGCGGATGCACGACGACTTCCAGCCGATCGTACGGAATACCGAAAAGAAAGTGTGCCTCGATCACCTCGAGCGCCTTGTTCGCGAGCGTCGCCGAATCCACGGTGATCTTGGCTCCCATGTCCCAGGTCGGGTGCCGCAGGGCCTGCTCGGGCGTCACGTTCGCGAGCGCTTCGATGTCCCAGTCCCGGAACGGGCCGCCCGAAGCGGTGAGCACGAGCCGGCGAACCTCCCGGTCGCACGCACCGCGCAGGCACTGGAGAATCGCGCTGTGCTCGCTGTCCACCGGAACGAGCGCGCCCCCGCCCTCCCGGAGGGCATCCAGCACCAGCGGCCCGCCGGCGACGAGAGACTCCTTGTTCGCGAGCGCGAGTCTCTTGCCCGCGCGCAGCGCCATCAGTGTCGCCTCGAGCCCCGCCGCGCCGACGATCGCGTTGATCACCACATCCACGTGCGGATGCGTGACGATCTCGAGCAGCGCCTCGCGGCCGGCGGCCCAGCGCGTCGCCGAGTCCCGCGCTCGCGCTTCTTCCGGGAGCGGGCCATCGACCAGGACCGCCATCTCCGGCCGGTACCGCAGGACCTGCGCCGCGAGCTCGGCTCCCCGGCGGTTCGCCGCCAGCGCCACCAGCCGGAACCGGTCGGTGTGCCGCTCCAGCACGGCGAGCGCGCTCCGCCCGATCGAGCCGGTGGACCCCAGCAGCGCGACGCCTAGAGCCACGACGGACCTCCGGCGCGCAACGCCAGCACCAGGTACCAGTACGCCGTCGGGATCGTGAAGAACAGCGCGTCGAACCGATCGAGGATCCCGCCGTGGCCCGGGAAGATGCTCCCCGAGTCCTTGACCCCCGCCTCTCGCTTGAACAGCGACTCGGCGAGGTCGCCCAGTTGAGCAAACAGCGAAATCACCACCGCACCACCGATTCCGGCAACAAGACCGATCGGCAAGCCCAGCCACCGTTGGAAAACCAGCCCGGCGTACACCGCCCCGAGCAGCACGGTTCCGACGAGCCCGGCCAGCGCGCCCTGCACCGTCTTGCCAGGGCTGACCGCCGGCGCGAGCTTGCGCCTCCCCCAGCGCCGGCCGCCGAAGAACGCGAACGAGTCGTTCACCCAGGTGAGCAAGACAGGATACGCGACGAGGGCGCGGCCCACCCACGCCGCCTGCTCCGGGTCCGCCGCGGGCCAGACCGCCGGGTCGAGCGGCAGGTGCCGGAGGTAGAGCGCGTACCCGAGCGTGCCGCCCGTGAACAGCGCCCCGGCGACCGTCACGGACACCGCCAGCAGCGGATGGCCTTCGACCCCGTGTGTGAAGATCGCCGCGATGGCAGCGGCGAGGAGCAACACGAGCAACAGGGTCCAGAGCAGCGGCGCCGCGAGCACCGGGTCAGGCCGGCTCGCGGCGACCAGCACCAGCAGCGCGGCCGTCAGTGCACCCGGCAGAACGAACGGCCGGATCCCCCGGTACCCCGCGAGCCGGTACAGCTCGAACGTTCCGCCCGCCGCCACCGCAGCCAGCGCCACGCCCAGCACCCAACCGCCCCAGTAAACGGCAGCGGCGGCGACGGGAACGCCGAGCAGGACGACGGCCACCCTCTGGGCGAGCTCGCTGTGCGCCATGGATCAGCTCGCGGTGACCCTGCCGAAGCGCCGCTCCCGCTTCTGATAATCGTGAATCGAGGCGAAGAGGTGCTCGCGCCGGAAATCCGGCCAGAGGACGGGGGTGAGGTACAGCTCCGTGTACGCGAGCTGCCAGAGCATGAAGTTGCTGATCCGCTGCTCGCCCGACGTCCGGATCAGCAGGTCGGGATCCGGCAGCCCCGCCGTGTAGAGGTGCGCCGCGAGCACTGCCTCGTCGATGTCCTCCGGCGCCAGCTCACCGCGCTGGACGCGCTCCGCGATCAGCCGCGCCGCCCGCACCAGCTCCGCGCGGCCGCCATAGCTGATCATGAGGTTCAGCCGCAGGACCCGCCCGCCCCGCGTGGCGTTCTCGATCCGCCGGATCGCCTCGCGCGGACCGGGCGCCAGCCGGTCCAGCTCGCCGAACACCGCAACCTCCACCCCCCGCCGCTTCAGCTCCTCCTGCTCCTTCGCCACGTAGCGCTGGAGCAACGCCATCAGCGCCGAGATCTCGCGCCGCGGGCGATTCCAGTTCTCCTGCGAGAACGCGTACAGCGTCAGGATCTCGAGGCCCACCTCCACCGCCCCCTCCACAACCTCGCGCACGGCCTTCATCCCTGCCGCGTGGCCGCGCGAACGCGCGAGCCCGCGCTCCCGCGCCCAGCGACCGTTGCCGTCCATGATGATTGCCACGTGGCGCGGGATCCGGCCGTGTACCTTGATGTCCTGGAGGAGATCCGATGGCATGAATTCCACGATGTCTCGCCCGGCAGCCGTTCGAACGCAGCGGCCGGTGAGCCGGGCCGCCGCCCGCGCGAGCCCCGCCGGGCCAGGGACCCGCGCTAGACCTCCATGACTTCCTGCTCCTTGGCCCGGAGCAGCTCGTCGATCCGCTCGATGTACTTGTCCGTCAGCTTCTGGACCTCGTCGAGCTGGCGGCGTGCGTCGTCTTCACTCACCTCGTGCGCCTGCTGACGCCGCTTGATGTCCTTGTTCGCCTCCTGGCGCGCGTGCCGCACCGCGACCCGCCCCTCCTCCGCCAGCTTGTGCAGCAACCGCACCATCTCCCGCCGCCGCTCTTCCGTCAACGGCGGGACCGGAACCCGGATCACGTTCCCGTCGTTCACGGGATTCAGGCCGAGCTCCGCGCCCCGAATCGCCTTCTCGATCGCGCCGATCAGCCCCTTGTCCCACGGCTGCACCACCAGCATTCTCGGCTCGGGCGCGCTCACCGTGGCGACCTGGTTGATCGGCATCTTGCTCCCGTACGCCTCGACGCGAATCGTATCCAGGAGAGCGGGCGTCGCCTTACCGGTCCGCACGGCCGCAAACTCACGCCGCATCGCCTCTACGGCCCGCTCCATCTGTTCGCGCGCTTCCTGAATCGACGGCATGACCCCCTCCCTTCAGAGCATCGGCGCCGGCGCCCGGTGCCGCCCCCGAAAAAATACGGCTGCCAGCCTCAGGATACCAGCGTGCCCACCGCTTCGCCCCGGATCGCCGCCGCCACGGCACCCGGCCGGCCGATGTTCAGCACAATGATCGGCAACCCGTTGTCGCGGCAGAGCGAAACCGCCGCCGCATCCATCACGCCCAGCTCGTGCGTCATCACCTGACGGTAACTCAGGTGAGGAATGAACTGCGCGTTCGGGTCCTTCGCCGGGTCGGCCGTGTAGACCCCCTCGACCTTGGTCGCCTTGATCAGCACGTCCGCATCCATCTCGATGGCACGCAGGACCGCGGCGGTGTCCGTCGAGAAGTAGGGGTTGCCGGTTCCCCCCGCGAAGATCACCACGCGCCCCTTCTCCAGGTGCCGCAACGCGCGGCGCCGGATGTACGGCTCGGCCAGCTCCTCCATCCGGATCGCCGTCATCACCCGTGTCGTCACGCCCTTCCGCTCCAGCATGTCCTGGAGCGCGAGAGCGTTGATCACGGTCGCGAGCATGCCCATGTAGTCCGCGTTCACGCGGTCCATGCCCTGCTCGCTGGCCTGCGTCCCCCGCACGATGTTGCCCCCGCCGATCACGAGACCCAGCGCGACGCCCATCTGGTGCACCTCGCGGATCTCGTCCGTCAGGCGGTCCACCACGCGTGGCGAGATGCCGAAGCCCTGGTCCCCTGCCAGGGCCTCGCCGCTCAGCTTGAGCAGCACGCGCCGGTACTTCAGATCTCCGGCGGTCATCCTCAGGCTCCCCGCGGAAGCCGACCCGGTCCCGTCGGCGCCATCATCATCACTCACCCAACGCGAACCGGACGAAACGCCGCACCACGATGTTCTCCCCGGTCCGCGCCGACACCTCCGTGACGAGCTGCTCGATCGTCTTGTCCGGGTCCTTCACGAACGCCTGCTGCATGAGGGCGTTCTCCTGGAAGAACTTCTTCAGCTTGCCCTCAGCGATCTTCTCCCAGAGGTTTTCCGGCTTGCCCTCGTTCTTGACCTGCTCGAGATAGATCGCGCGCTCCCGCTCCACCACCTCGGCCGGGATCTGATCCGCCGTCACCGCCAGCGGATTCGCCGCGGCGATGTGCATCGCCAGGTCCCGGACCAGCGTCTGGAAGTCCTCGGTCCGCGCCACGAAGTCCGTCTCGCAGTTCACCTCCACGAGCACGCCGATCTTGCCGCCCATGTGGACGTAGCTGCCGATCGCGCCTTCACGGGCCTCGCGTCCCGCCCGCTTCGCGGCCTTCGCGGCACCGCGCGAGCGCAGCAGATCGATCGCCGCCTCCATGTTGCCGCCGGTCTCCTCCAGCGCCCGCTTGCACTCCATCATCCCAGCGCCGGTCCGCTCGCGCAGCTCCTTTACCTGCTCCGCCGTGATCGCCATGTTCTCTTCCCTTCACTGCCGGTCAAACCGGTCCATACCTTTGGCCGCCTCTCCGGACGGCGCCTCTCCATCATGAGAAAGCGCCGCAGGGCTGCAGGGCATGCAGCGCTGCAGCGCTTTTCGCGCGCTCCAGCGACGATGGCCTTGACGACGAAGCTTCAGGCCTCGCCGCCCTCCTCGTCCTCCGCCCCGGTCCGGAGGTTCGCGATCACCTCCGGCCTCGGCCGCCGCTTGCGACGAGGCCGCCGCCGCGGCCGCCGCTCCTCGACCTCCTGCGCCATCCCGCGCTCGCTCGAGTACGTCACCGCCTCGACTTCCTCGGCGCGGCGCCGGTCCTCTGGCGGCAGCTCCTTGCGCGCCTGCTCGATCGCATCCGCGATCGCCGCCGTGATCAATGCCACCGACCGGATCGCGTCGTCGTTGCCCGGGATCGGGTAGTCGATCAGGTCGGGGTCCGCGTTCGTGTCCGCAATCGCGATCACCGGGATCCCCAGCCGGTTCGCCTCCCGGACCGCGATCAGCTCCTTCTTCGCATCCACCACGAACAGGGCGCCCGGCAGCCGGCCCATGTCCTTCACGCCGGCGAGATACTTCTCCAGCTTCTGCCGCTCACGCGCGAGGAGGAGCTGCTCCTTCTTCGTGTAGAATTCGTAGGAGCCCTCCTCCATCCCTCGCTCCAGATCCTTGAGCCGCCGGATCTGCTTCCTGATCGTCGCGAAGTTGGTCAGCATCCCCCCGAGCCAGCGCTCCGTCACGTAGAAGCCGCCGCAGCGCTGCGCCTCCTGCTCGATGATCGGCCGGAGCTGCCGCTTCGTGCACACGAACAGCACGCGGTCCCCCTGGAGCGTCACTTCCCGGGCCGCCTGCTGCGCTTCGCGCAAGAGCTGGAGCGACTTCCTGAGGTCGATGATGTGGATGCCATTCCGCTGGGCGAAGATGTACTTGCGCATCTTCGGGTTCCAGCGGCTGGTCTGGTGCCCGAAGTGGACACCTGCCTCGAGGAGCTCTCTGAGCTGGGGTTCGACCATTCGATGGCCTGCCTCGTGTTTCGGGTTTTCGCCTCCACCGCCTTCCAGCGCCCGCCACCCGGCTTCTTCCGGGACCCAGGCAGGTGATCCGGCGGTGTGTGGATTCCGGCTGGCCGGCTTCCCGGCTCAGCCGCTCACCGCTCCCGCCCACGCCCTCCGGCGCGGGTCGGGAGCGATCGGTTGAAGCTCAATACGTTCCGCGCGGCGCCTCAGCGCCGCGCAGATCCTTCCAAGCGCCAGACTTCAGATCGCGACGGCTTCGATTCGTCGCCGCGGCACCCCGTGCCGCGCCGGTCTCTCGAAGCGTTGAATCTCAGCTCGCCGTCGCTTCGAGTCGTCTGCGCGACGCCTCAGCGCCGCGCAGACCCCTCCGAGCGTTGATCCACCCGGATCAGCGCTTGGAGAACTGGAACCGCTTGCGCGCCCCCGGGCGGCCCGGCTTCTTCCGCTCGACCTCCCGCGGGTCGCGGGTCAGCAGGCCGCGCTGGCGCAGCGTCGCCCGCAGCTCCGGATTGTAGCGGAGCAGTGCACGGGCGATGCCGAGGCGAATCGCGCCGGCCTGGCCGGTCTCGCCGCCGCCCTCGACGTTCACCTTGACGTCGAAGCGACCCTGCAACTGCGCGACGACCAGCGGCTCCTGCGCGTGCTGCTGATGGGACAGCCGGGGGAAGTAGTCCTCCAGCGACCGACCGTTCACCTGCCACACGCCCGTGCCCGGCCGCAGGTAGACGCGGGCCACGCTCGTCTTGCGGCGGCCGACGCCGTGGTACTGCTCGATGGTGCTTGCCATCCTCAGATCTCCAGGGGCTGCGGCTGCTGGCCCTCGTGCGGATGCGCCGGACCGGCGTAGACCCGCAGCTTCTTGCGCATCTGGCGGCCCAGCCGGTTCTTGGGCAGCATTCCCTTGACCGCGAGCTCGATGACCCGCTCGGGGTGCTTCTCGATCATGCGGCGGAACGGGATGAACCGCTCGCCACCCATGTAGCCACTGTGCCGGAAGTACGTCTTCTGGTTGACCTTGTCGCCGGTGAGCCGCACCTTCTCGGCGTTGATGACGATCACATAATCGCCGGTGTCCAGGTGCGGGGTGTAGATGGGCTTGTGCTTGCCGCGCAAGATGCCGGCGACGTGGCTGGCGAGGCGGCCGAGGACCTTGCCCTCGGCGTCGACGACCCACCAGCGGCGCTGGATGTCGGTCTCAGTGGGTGTGTATGTCTTCATTCGCACCCCGGCGCACGGTATTCGGGCGTTCAGCGGGACAGCTTTTTATGATACGGGCTTACGCCAGGACTGTCAAGCCCGCACCCCCTGTGCCCTGACCGTGCGCCCGCCCCCTTGTGCACCGGGGCCGGTGCTCACCCCAGGAAGGTTTCCAGGTACCGGGACCGCGAGGCGTGCCGCAGCCGGGCCAGCGCCTTCTCCTTGATCTGCCGCACACGCTCCCGCGTGATGCCCAGCAGCGAGCCGATCTCCTCCAGGGTCATCGCCTCCTGGCCGTCCAGGCCGAAGTAGAGCCGGAGGATGCGGGCCTCACGCTCCTTGAGCGTGCCGAGGGCCTCCTCGATGGTGGTGGAGAGGGCGCGGTCGTAGGTCTCGTCGTCGGGCCCCGGAGAGAACTGGTCCGGGAGGTAATCGAGCAGCCGATTGTCCTCCCCCGGCGTGATGGGAGCGTCCAGGGAGAGGTGCGATTGGGAGATCGCGAGGGTGCGCTGGACCTCCTCGTGGGAGAGATCGAGCTCGTCGGCGATCTCCTCCACGGTGGGCTCTCGGCCCAGCTCCTGGAGGAGGACGGAAGACCGCCGCCCGATGCGGTGCAGGGCGCCGGCGCGGTTGAGCGGGACGCGGACGATGCGGCTCTGCTCCGCGAGCGCCTGGAGGATCGCCTGCCGGATCCACCACACCGCGTAGGAGATGAATTTGATGCCCTTGGTCTCGTCGAACTTCCGGGCCGCGCGGATGAGGCCGAGGTTGCCCTCGTTGATGAGGTCTCCGAGCGCGACGCCCTGGTTCTGGTACTTCTTGGCGACCGAGACGACGAAGCGGAGGTTCGAGCGGACGAGCTTGTCGAGCGCTTCCTCATCGCCCTCGCGGATGCGGCGGGCGAGCTCAGCCTCCTCTTCCCGGCCGAGCAGCGGGTACGCGCTGATCTCCCGGAGGTACTGGTCGAGAGAGCCCTCCTCGTACGTCCCTCGACGGGTCGGAGAGAAACCCATACGGCGCTCCGTGATGCGGCGGAGTTTGGCGTTTGACTGTGACCGACGATTTATGGATGGTGGCGCCGCGCCCGGCGCCCGGCTCTATCGTCGCAAACGCGCATTGTCGCCAGTCGGTCTCGACCGACGAACGTCAATGGACGGTGCCGCCGATCCTACCCCAGCGAATTCCGGTCAGCCAGGGGAACGGCTTCAGGATCGCGGGATCGAACGAATAATAGATGAACAACGGCCGGCCCCGAATGGACTTGCCGTCGACGAATCCCCAGTACCGGGAATCCTCGGAGTCGTCGCGGTTGTCACCGAGCACGAAGTAGCGGCCGGGCGGGACGACGATGGGGCCCCAGTTGTCGCGCGTCGGGTGATAGGTAGCCGGGTCGACGCCGGGCGCCAGGTAGTCGCGCTGCCACATCATGCTCGCCGCGTCGATGTCGTTCGGATCGCTGTGATGGACGAACGGCTCGATCTGGGGCTGGCCGTTCCGGTAGAGTACCTTGTCCCGCATGAACAGGGTGTCGCCCGGCATGCCCACGAGCCGCTTGACGTAGTTCTTGTCCGGTTCGTGGGGAGGGAGGAAGACGATGACGTCGCCGAGGCGCGGTTCGTCGAACGCGGGCAGCCGGAGCCGCGTGCCGGGGATCTGCGCGCCGTAGACGGCCTTGTTGACCAGCAGGAAGTCGCCGACGAGGAGCGTGTTCTCCATGCTCCCGGTCGGGATGCGGAACGCCTCGACGAGGAATGTCCGGATGAGGAGGAACAGGCCGAAGGCAATGAGAATGGACTTGAGCCACTCCCATGCCCAGCGGCCGGTCGACATCGTGGCGCGCGCCCCTGGGGTTGCCTGCTCCTGATTTTCCGACAGCCGGTCCTGGCCGGACCGGTGGACCTGATGCTTCACGGCGTCTCCAGCGAATTCACGGCCGGCCGCCCGCGGACCCGCTCCGCACGGCCGTTGGCCCGCTCGCGGCCACGGGCTCCCGGTGGGCCGCGAGCAAGCGGGCGCCCCTCTGCTCCGCCGCCCGGCTCAACACGGAGCGGAGCTCCGGCAGGTCGCGTTCACCGTGCCCCGTCCCGACGACGAACACCAGAACCGCGGGGTCCGGCTCGGCAGGGCCGGCCGGCGCCCCCGGATGGAGCCGATCCAGGACCTCGCGCACAATGCGTTCCACCGCCGCGGGCTCGACGCGTCGGCCTGCGGCGGTGATGCGCTCTGCTACCCGGGCGGTCAGGGCCCGTTCCAGCGCAGCGCGGGGCAAAGTGTTGCCGGTGTAAGGCATCGAGGACCTCGCGGGCCGCTATCATAACCCGGTGTGTCCGGGCCCGCCAGAGGGCGCCGGCGTGGGCAGGGCCCGCGCCCTCATTTCCTAATACGGCGAAGCATCGTACGTGTCAATCTGCGCGCGCTGGAGGCGGCCGGAGTAGTCGACGTAGACCACCTTCGTCTCGGTGTAGAAGTCGTACACCTCCCAGCCGCCCTCGCGGTGCCCGTTGCCCGTCTTCTTGACGCCCCCGAAGGGAAGATGCGCCTCCGCTCCGATGGTCGGCGCGTTGACGTACGTGATGCCGTTGTCGAGCTCTGCGATCGCCCGGAATGCTGCGCGCACGTCACTGGTGTAGATCGCGCTCGACAGCCCGTACTCCACCTCGTTGTTGATGCGGATCGCCTCGTCCAGCGTCTCGAAGCGCATCACGCTGAGCACGGGGCCGAACACCTCCTCGCAGGCCAGCCGGCTGCCGGGACGCACCCCGCGCAGGATCGTGGGCTCGAAGAAGTAGCCGCGCGCGAGCGCGCCGTCTTCAGCGCGGCGCCCGCCGGTGAGCACCTCGTCGCCCTCCGCCCGTGCGATCTCGACGTAGCTGGTCACCTTCTCCAGCGCCTGCTCGTTGATGAGCGGACCCACGTCCGTGTCCGGCTCCAGGCCGTTGCCGAGGCGGAGCGCACGCGTCCGCTCGATGAGCCGGTCGAGGAAGGCATCGTGGATGTCGGCGTGGAGGAGCAGCCGGCTGGTGGCCGTGCAGCGCTGCCCGGTCGTGCCGAACGCGCCCCAGAGCACGCCGTCGAGGGCGAGGTCGAGGTTCGCATCGGGCATCACGATCTGCGCGTTCTTGCCGCCCATCTCGAGGCTCAGGCGCTTGTGCATGCGTCCGCACACCTCGCCGATGCGCGAGCCCGTCGAGGTCGAGCCCGTGAAGGAGATGACCGGGATGTCCGGATGCTCTACGATGGCCGCGCCAGCCTCCTCGCCCCGCCCGTGCACGAGCTGGATGACGTCCGGCGGCAAGCCCGCCTCGAGCAGGATCTCGACGAAAACGGTTGCCGTGTGCGGCACGTCCTCCGCCGGCTTGAAGATCACGGCGTTGCCGCACACGAGCGCGGGGAAGATCTTCCACGTCGGGATCGCGAGCGGGAAGTTGAAGGGCGTGATGATGCCGCAGATGCCGATCGGCCTGCGGTAGCTCATCGCCCACTTGTCAGGCAGCTCGCTCGGGACTGTGTGGCCGAACAGGCGCCGCCCCTCCGTCGCCGCGTAGTACGCCGTGTCGATGCCCTCCTGCACATCGCCGCGCGTCTCCTCGAGGACCTTGCCCATCTCGCGCGTCATGATTCGGGCGATCTCTTCCTTGCGCGCGGTCAGGATGTCGCCCACACGGCGGATGACGTCACCACGCTGGGGCGCGGGCGTGCGGCGCCAGCGCTCGAAGCCGCTGCGCGCGGCGCGGACGGCGCGCTCCACGTCCTCGGCGCCCGAGAGCGGCCACAGGCCGATGAGGTCGTCCCGATCCGCGGGGTTGCGGTTCTCGAAGTACTCGCCCGTGGAGGGCTCGACCCACTCGCCCCCGATGAAGTTCCGGAACTTCTTCGCCATGATGCACCTCCAGACGGCGGCAGTCCGCCGAACGATGACCCGAATCGTGTGCGCCAGCCGCGGAAACTGACGCGCCACGCCCGCGCTGGCAAGGCCGCGCAGCGTGCTACCGGATGCCGATCGCGAAGAACGCCGCGCTGCCGAGGGCGAGGAGTGCGGCGTAGAAGGCCCAGAGCTTTCCGAAGGACAGGCCTGGGATCGCCCGGCGCACGAGCAGCGCGAGCAGTGCCCCTCCACCTGCAGCCGCCAGGACCCAGGCGAGGCCGAGGCCGACCCAGACCGCAGCGTCGCTCATGGCCTCCCTGCTGTGGGCGCTCGACGAGGGGCTCGCGCCATCAGTTCGCCTCTCTGAGGAGGCGGTACTTCTCGATCTTCTTGTAGAGGTTCGACCGCGGCATGTCGATCGCGCGCGCCGTCTCGCTCACGTTCCAGTCGTGCTCGCGCAGCTTGGCGAGGATGTAGGCGCGCTCGGCCCGCTCCTTGAACTCGGCGAAGCTCGGCGCTTCGAGCAGGTCCGTGGGCAGCGTGCCCGTGGACTGCGGCCCTGCGACCAGACGGTCCACGTCGGCGGCCGTGACCTCCGGGCCGCGCGCGAGGATGAGGAGCCGTTCGACCGTGTTGCGCAGCTCGCGCACGTTGCCTGGCCACTCCATCTGCCCGAGGCGCTCGATCGCCCCGGCATCGAAGGCGCGCGGCGGCAGGCGCTGCTGCTGCACGGCGATCTCCACGAAGTGGCGCACCAGCATGGGGATGTCCTCGCGCCGCTCGCGCAGCGGCGGGACGTGGATGGGGACGACGTTGAGCCGGAAGTACAGATCCTCCCGGAAGCGCCCCTGGCGGATCTCCTCCTCGAGGTCCTTGTTGGTTGCCGCGATGACGCGCACGTCCACGCGCACGGGCTTCTCGCCGCCCACGCGCGTCACGACCCCCTCCTGGAGCGCTCGCAGCACCTTGGCCTGCGCGGCGAGGCTCATGTCGCCGATCTCGTCGAGGAAGAGCGTGCCGCCGTCGGCCTGCTCGAACTTGCCCGCGCGATCCGTCACCGCGCCGGTGAAGGACCCCTTCATGTGGCCGAAGAGCTCGCTCTCGATCAACTCGGCCGGGATCGCCGCGCAGTTGACCTCGACGAACGGCCCCTCCGCGCGCGCCGAGAGCCGGTGCAGCGCGCGGGCGACCAGTTCCTTGCCGGTCCCGTTCTCGCCCGTGATGAGCACGCGCGCGTCCGTCGGCCCGACCTTCTCGATCCGGTCGAGGACGGCGCGAATCGCGAAACTCGACCCGACGATCTCGTAGCGGCTTTCGATCTCATCGCGCAGCCGGGCGTTCTCCTGCGCGAGCCCGCGCTGCTGGAGCGCGTTACGGATGGTGAGGAGGATGCGGTCGGTGTCGAGCGGCTTCTCGAGGAAGTCGTACGCACCGCGGCGCGTCGCTTCCACTGCCGTCTCGATCGTGCCGTGGCCGCTGATCATGACGACGATGGCGTTGGGATCCTGCTCGCGCAGACGTCCCAGGACCTCGAGCCCGTCCATGCGCGCCATCTTGACATCCAGGAACACGATGTCGGGCCGGAACTCCGGGTACACCGTGAGCGCCTCACCGCCGCTGGTGGCCACGCGCACCTCGTGCCCCTCGTACTCGAGGAGCTGGCGCAACACCTTGCGGATGCCCTCTTCGTCATCGACCACCAGGATCCGGGCCATAGTCCTTCTCGTTCACGTTCAGTTGCGGCCGCCCACGAGCACCATCGAATCTCCGTGCACGTAGGCGGCGGTGGCGCCAGCGGGAAGCGGCACGGCGAAGGCATCCGGCGGCAGCCCCTCCTCTTCCGTGCGCCCGAGGCGGCGAAGGATGGGCGGGATCAACCGCTCCGGCAGCGGCACGCCCGCGACGCTGATGCCGGCGACGGTGATGCCGACGCGGCCGGGCCGCAGCGGGATGAGCTGGCCGGTCGCCGCGATGTCGGTGGTGTCCGGGATGAACGCCGCGAAGTCGCCGAGCTCGGGCAAATCCGGGAGGCGCCGTGTCATCACGCGGGCCTCGATGCGGACGCGGCCGTCGCGGAGACGTACGCGAGGCGAGGCGAGGAAGCCCGGCAACGCGCCTGACAGCCGGTAGTCCACGAGGCTTTGCAGCTCCGCCTCCGTCAGCGTGATGCGCTCCGGCGCGCCGCGCGAGCCGAGCGCGGCGAGCTTCGACTCCGCGGCCGCCGCCAGCTCGGCGGAGGTTCGCAGGGGCGCGCCCTCGCGGGCGCCCCGCAGCTCGCGCCACCCGTCCGCGATCACGCCGCGGAAGTGCCACACGGCGGCGGCGGCGGCGACGAGGATCGCCAGCATGAGGAGGCGCCGCATGCAGCCCCCGAGCGCGCGCCTCATCTCGGAGCTCCCGTCGTACCGATCATGGTGAACGGAGTTACCCCAGCGGCGCGGCGCCGATCCGCGTGTAACGGGCGCCGCCGGGCCCGAGGTCGCTGTGCATGAGGTCCAGGCTCCGCACGGGGAGGACGCCGGTGTAGTGGACCGCTGCGGCAAGCTCCTCGAAGCGCGCGAGCTCGGCCGGGCGTGCGCCGTCCCGCACGCGACCGAGCGTGACGTGCGGTTGGAAGCCGCGCTCCTCCGGCGCGAAGCCCAGCGGCGCGAGCGCTTGCTCGAGGGCGGCGTGGAGCTGGAGGAGCGGTTCCGCCTTCTCCACGCCGACCCAGATGACGCGGGGCCGGCGAGCGTTCGGGAACGCGCCGATCCCGCCGAGGCGTGCCTCGAACGGGGCGATGCCCGCGACCGCGCGGGCGCCCGCTTCCTGGACCTCTGCGATCCGTCGCTCGGCGACCGAGCCGAGAAACTGCAATGTGAGGTGGAGGTTCTGCGGCGGCACCCAGCGTACAGGAATGTTCGCGGCGCGCAGCCGCGCGGTCGCGCGGTACAGCCGGTCCTGCTCCCCGGGCGGCAGGTTGATCGCGAAGAACAGCCTCACTCGAGCTCCAGGGCGATGTAGCGGAACCCCAGCGCGCGGATCTCGGGGGCGAGCTCGACCAGACGCGCGAACGTGTCCGGCGGCGCCATGACAGCCGCGATCTCGCGCTCGTGGCCGGCAACGCCTACGCGCGCGCCGGTCACGCCCCGTTCCGCGAGCAGCCGCTCGGCTTCCCGGACACGCGGGTCGTCTGCGGGTGCGCCCCCGGACCCCGTGCCCTCGGCCTGTCGTGCAATGTTCACGTCGTCAGAAGCCCATCACGGTGGCCGGCACCATGCGTGGCCGGCCAGTCGAGGAACGATTCCGCCTCGGTTGATACCGGAAGCTACGAAGGCGGGCGGGTGCGAACAAGCGGGGAAAGCTCAGCCGGCACGCAGCACGGGCAGGCCCTCGTTCAGCGCGCCGCGCCGGTAGCCCTGAACATCCAGCAGCACCCGGGCAAAGCCCGCAGCGCGCACAGCGGCTGCCAGCTCGGACGCGCACTCGAGCGCGCGCGGAAGCTCCGCAGGCGCGATCTCGAGGCGCGCGGCGTCGCCGTGGTGACGGACGCGGAACTCTCTGAAGCCCAGCGCTCGAACCGCGTCCTCCGCGCGTTCCACCTCGCGGAGCCGCGCCGGTGTCACGGCCAGACCGTAGGGCAGCCGGCTCGCCAGACATGGGGCGGATGGCTGGTCCCAGGTCGGCAGGCCCATCTGCCTGGAGAGCGCCCGGATCTCGAGCTTGGTGAGGCCGACCTCGAGGAGCGGCGAGCGCACGCCGTGCTCGCGCGCTGCGGCCATGCCCGGCCGCCAGTCGCCCGCGTCGTCCGCGTTGGAGCCGTCCAGCACCGCGGCGAGCCCACGCTCGGCTGCAACGGCTCGTAGACGGCCCCACAGCTCCGTCTTGCAGTAGTAGCAGCGGTTGGACGGGTTGGCCGCGTAGCGCGGATCGGCGAGCTCGTCCGTCTCGATCTCGAGGTGCGGGATCCCGAACCTGCGCACGCACTCCAGCGCCATCTCGCGCTGCACGGCCGGATAGGACTCGCTCCGGCCGGTCACCGCGAGCACGCGATCGGGACCGAGGACCTCGACGGCGACGCACGCGAGGAAGACGGAGTCCACGCCGCCCGAGTAGCCGATGCAGACAGAGCCCAGCTCGCGCAGCAGCTCGGCCAGCCGCGCGCGCTTGGCTTCGAGCGTTGCCGGGTCAGGCAACGTCAACCGTGTTTCCACGAGACTCTCCCATTCATCACCACCGCCCAAGGTAGGCGCGGCAGCGGCGCGGGACAAGTTGTGCCGGGTTCATTCGAACAGCCCCGTCTGCTCGTCTCCCCGCGCCGGGTAGACCAGCGTGCCGTCCTCGCGCACGCGTGCGTGCTCATCCAGCACATGCGGTTCCGCGCGGGCCGGGCCGATGATGTGCGTCACGGGAACGCCGTGCGCCACGAGCGCGTCCGCGATCAGCCGGCGGTGGCAGCGCCAGGGCACCGCCTCCGCGCACAGGATCGCCACGGTCTCGCGCGCCGCGAGCTCCTCGAGCGCGGCGAGTGCGGCCGCGAACTCCGGCGTCTGCATGTAATCCGCGTAGCCGCGGAACCCGACGTTGCGCCACGCCGTGTTCGGCGAGTCCGGCCGCGGCGCCCGGCGTCCTCCGAGGTCGGGCGCGTGTACGTAACGGATCCCGTGCGCGAGGAGAGCGCGCTCCAACGAATCGCGCCCGAACTGCGGGTGCCTGCGGGAGCCCGGGAACCGCCGCACGTCGACGAGCACGGTGATGCCGTGCTCCGCCAACAGCGCGAGCAGCTCTTCGGTAGACCGTGTCGAATGCCCGACGGTGTACACGGGGTGCATGTGCGCGAAATGTGCCACGCCCGCCGGCCAGGCACAACCGATGCCGGAGCGCGCGCCGCCCCGCTCAGCCCTCCGGGATGCGGCAGCCTTCGGTCCGCCGGGTGTCCGCGACGCTCATGATCTTCCAGCCTTCGGCGGTGCGCGAGAGCTGGAAGGCGTCGTAGCCGCAGTGGCTGAAGCGCGAGCCGAGATGGAACGTGTAGTAGGTCCAGACCGTGGCGAGGTTGCCGTCGATGCGGACCTCCGGGTCGTAGAACCGCTCGATCCACTCGTCGCCCTGCGCGGAGCCGACGGCCTGGATGAACCGCTCCGCGGGCACGGAGCGCGCGAACGGCACGCCGTTACGCACGCCGCTGCTCACCATATGGGCCGACGTGTCGAACACCGCGCGCAGCGCCACCGTGTCCCGCGTCCGCATTGCCTCGAAGAGCCGCTCGACAACGCGGAGGACCTCGCGCTCGTCGTCGGATACGGACTGGGCGTGCGCGGCGGGCGCGAGGACCGCCAGCATGGCGACGCAGGAGAGCAACGTTCGGGCGATCATGCGGATCCTTCCCTTCCCCGGTGATCCTGCGCACGGCAGCGCCCGTTCGAGCGCCGTGCGGCCCCGCGCCCGGGGAGCGCGGGCGGGGCGAGAAACAGAGACGGCGGCCCAACCCTCCAGGCAATGGATGCGGGCAGACCGCCCTAAGGTTGCGGACGTACCAGGAGCAGCACCCTCTATCCGCGACGCGGGCAGATCGGCCCGCATCGCCTCAGCCGGCACCGGACCCTGCGCTGCCGAGCACGTCCGGCGCCTCGCCGGCATCGGGCGGCGACTCGGTCGCGGGCTGGCCCAGCTGCTCGGTTTTCGCTGGCGGCCGCTGTATCGGTGCGTGCGCCTCGGCGCGCTCCGGCCAGAGGAGCGATGCCGCCACGGACAACACGAGCATGGCGGCGACCACGCCCAGCGAGACGCCGACCGGCACGTGATAGATGTCGCTGAACAGCATCTTTCCGCCGACGAAGACCAGCACCACGCTGAGGCCGAGCTTCAGGTAATGGAACTTGTGGATGATCCCGGCCAGCACGAAGTAGAGCGCGCGCAGCCCCAGAATGGCGAAAATGTTGGACGTGTAGACGATGAACGGGTCCTGCGTAATGCCGAAGATCGCCGGGATCGAGTCGACGGCGAAGATGAGGTCGGTCGTCTCGACCAGGGCCAGCACGACGAACAGCGGCGTCGCCGCGCGCCTCACGCGCGTCCCGATGGCCTCACGCACGAAGAACCGCTGGCCCCGGTACGTCTCCGTGACCGGCAGGAACCGGCGGATCAGGCGCAGCACCGGGTTCATCTCGGGATGGATCTCCTGCTCGTCGTGCGCGGCCATCCGGATGCCGGTGACCATGAGGAACGCGCCGAACACGTAGATGACCCAGTGGAACTCGCGGATCAGGACAGTGCCCGCGCCGATCATCGCGCCGCGCATAACGAGCGCACCGAGGATGCCCCAGAACAGGACCCGGTGCTGGTACTCCGGCGGGACGCGGAAGTACGAGAAGATCAGAACGAAGACGAAGATGTTGTCGACCGAGAGGGCCTTCTCGATCAGGTAGCCGGTGAGGAACTCGAGGCCGGGTTCGGGGCCGAGCTGGCGGTAGACGCCGTAGTTGAACAGCAGCGAGATCCCGATCCAGACCACGCTCCAGGCTGCGGCCTCCCGCAGCCGGACCTCGTGCGCCTTCCTGTGGAAGACCAGCAGGTCCAGCGCGAGCAGCGCCAGGACCAGGACATGGAAGCCGATCCAGAGCCAGAGCTGGCTCATGCGACGGCCCCGATCATGCGCGCTCGGCGACGGCCGGTGCGGGTTGCCGATTCCTCATCGCCCCTCCGTGCTGCGTCGTGATGCAAAACGGCGAGACCTTCGCATGTGGACGGCTGGTTCAGCCGTCCGGGTGCGAAGGTCTCGCCTGTTCCTCAGGGAACCGACCGGACCGGGCGCCCGGGGCGCAGTGTTGACGATCCGGCCGCGCGACCTGTCTCGGCCGCGTGGCTACTCCCCTTCCTGAGAAGAAATCTAACCGCTGAGAGTTGGGGGCGGCAATCCCCGCTTCCCGCCATCGCCCCACGTTTTTCGCCAGCGACCACGTCGGATCGCCGCTTCCAGCGCCCGCCGCGCGGCCGACGTCAGTAGACCGGGGTCGCAGCCGCGCGGTCCAGGGTGCGGTACTGGACCGCTTCGGCGATGTGGGCGGCTGCGATGCGCTCCGCGCCCTCGAGGTCGGCGATGGTGCGCGCCAGCTTGAGCACCCGATGGTACGCGCGCGCGGAGAGCCCCAGCCGCTGGATCGCGGCGCGCAGCACACCCTCGCCCGCCTCGTCGGGCCGGCAGAACTCGCGGATCTCGCGCACGCCCATGGAGGAATTCGCGTAGATGCCCGGGCGGCCGCGGAAGCGCGCGAGCTGCCGGTCGCGCGCCGCGATCACGCGCTCCCGGATCCGCGCGCTCGGTTCCGCCTCCCGGCGGTCCATCACCTCGCGGGGGCGCAGGGGCGGGACGGTCACATGCAAGTCGATGCGGTCCAGCAGCGGGCCCGAGACCCGCGCCGTATAGCGCTGCACCTGGCCCGCATGGCACACGCAGCGTCCCTCGCCCGTCCCGTAGAAGCCGCACGGGCAAGGGTTCATCGCGGCCACGAGCATGAAGCGCGCGGGATACGTCACGGCGAAGCGCGCGCGACCGATGCTGACCTGCCCCTCCTCCATCGGTTGCCGGAGCACCTCGAGCACGTGGCGGCGGAATTCGGGCAGCTCATCGAGGAACAGCACGCCGTGGTGCGCGAGCGAAACTTCCCCCGGGCGCGGGTTCGAGCCGCCGCCGACCAACCCCACGTCCGAGATGGTGTGGTGCGGCGCGCGAAATGGCCGACTCACGACGAGGGCCTGGCCCGGCCGGAGCCGCCCCGCAACGGAGTGGATGCGCGTCGTCTCGAGCGCCTCCGGCAGGCTCATGGGCGGCAGGATCCCAGGCACGCGGCGCGCGAGCATGGACTTGCCGGAGCCGGGCGGGCCGACGAGCAGCACGTTGTGATGCCCGGCCGCCGCGATCTCCAGCGCGCGGCGCGCCTGCGCCTGGCCGCGCACGTCCGCGAAGTCGACTTCGAAGTGCCCCGGCCGTTCCTGGAAGAGCGTGACGGGATCCACCTGCTCGGGCTGAAGCCTGCGCTCGCCGCGGAGGTGCGCGACGACGTCCTCGAGCGATGCGCCGCAGAGCACCTCCGTGCACCGCGCGACCGCGGCCTCCCGCGCGTTCGCGGGCGGGACGATGAGCGTGCGGATGCCTTCCTTGCCGCAGCGCAGCGCGATGGGCAGCACGCCGCGCACGGGCCGGATCTCGCCATCCAGCCCCAGCTCGCCGACGAAGCAGCAGCCCGCGAGCTGCTCGGCCGGGATGACGTCCGTCGCGGCGAGCAACCCGAGCGCAATGGGCAGATCGAACGCGCTGCCGTCCTTGCGCACGTCGGCGGGCGCGAGGTTGATCGTGATGCGACGCGGCGGCACCACGAACCCGCTGTTCTGGAGCGCGGCGGTGACGCGTTCGCGCCCCTCCCGCACCGCGCTCTCGGCGAGCCCCACGACGTTCATCGTGGGCAAGCCGTTGGCGATGTCCACCTCCACCCGGACGAGGTAGGCGTCGACGCCGATCACGGCGCCGCTCGAGACCTGGGCGAGCATCGGTGTTCGCGTGGAGAGTGCGCGGCGCGTGCGGGCGCGGAGGTGCGCCGCCCCGGCCGCGTGCGTGGCAATGATGCTCGCGCGATGGGGCGATGCCATGGCGGGACGGGACGGGTTGCGGGACGCAGGGGGCGCACGAGGCCGAGGGTCGGGACCGGAAAGCGCTGCCGCTGCGGCGCAGCCCGACGTTGCGGCGCAGAGCACCTGAGATGCAAACGCGACCGACACCCCCGTGGGGCATCGGCCGCGTTGATCGTTCAGTGCTCTCGTGGTAGGGGGTCGTCGATCACCAACCCATGAGGGAACGTCGGTTCACGTCCTTGCGACGACGCTCGGCGGCCAGCTGCTGCGCGGCTGCACGATCACGGAAGATCTCGGGTCCCTCCGGGTCATAGCCTGCTTTGAGCTCCTCGTCGCCACGCGCCATGCGGATCCTGCCGTGGTCACCGACCAGTGCGATTCGCCACCGGAGCTGCTCGCCGGACTCGTGCGAGAGCGTGAGAAGCGTGCTGCCGTCCGCCTCCTCTCGAGCGCTCATCTGGTAGCGTCGGGTCGCGCCGTTTTCATCGCCGATGGTGACGGTCCCGCGGGCAGCATCGACCGCGACATCCTTCATGGCGAAGCCTTCAACCAGCGTCCAGTTGCCGTCGAGAGCCGCGAGCTCGGGCGAGGCTGCCTCGTTGCTGGTGCCACTTCCACATGCGGCAAGGACGAGCAGGAACAGCGCAGTCAAGTATCGCACGTTCTCCTCCGTCAGAGGTGCAGGACGAGCCCCTTCGTGCACTGCCCCGCGACAGCACACGAGGTCTGCCCGGGAAACGACCCCAAGATGCGCACAGATTCCTTGAGAGAAAAGCCCTGCTCTACTCCTCCGCCTCGATCCGGTACACCCGCCCGTTCGAGGACAGCACGTAGACCTCGCCCGCGGCGTCCTGGCCGAAGGAGAGGATGTTGCCCGCGCCGCCCGCCACGAGCTCGCGCTCGTCGGTGGCGGCCGCGCCGTCGTAGCGGAAGCTGCGAATCCAGCCCGCGCAGTAGTCGGCGTAGAGGTAATGGCCGACGAGGGACGGAATCGCCGCGCCGCGGTAGACGAGGCCGCCGGTGACCGAGCACCCGTCGTCGTGCGTGTACTCCAGCACGGGGAGCACCAGCCCGCTCCGATCGCACGAGCCGCCGGGGTAGCAGTGCGCGCCCTCCATGATGTTCCAGCCGTAGTTCAGCCCGGGCGCACGTGCGTCGACGACGTTGATCTCCTCGTACCGGTTCTGTCCCACGTCCGCGACGTACAGCCGGTTCGTCTGCGGGTCGAACGCGAAGCGCCACGGGTTGCGGAGTCCGAGCGCCCAGATCTCGCCGCGCGCGCCCGCCTCGCCGACGTACGGGTTGTCCGGCGGGATCGCGTACGGGTCGCCGCGGTCCACGTCGATGCGCAGGAGCGCGCCGAGCAACGTCCCCTTGTTCTGGCCGTGGCCGAGCGGGTCGCCGCCCGAGCCGCCATCACCCATGCCGATGTAGAGCATGCCGTCGGGCCCGAAGAGCAGTAGCCCGCCGTTGTGGTTGTCGTACGGTTGCTCGACGGTGAGGATCAGCTTTGCGGACGCCTCGTCGGCACGGTTCGGGTCGGCCGCGCTCGCCGTGTACTGCTCGATGCGCGTGTTGCCTGACCGGTCCGTGTAGTTCACGTAGAACCGGCGGTTGGACGCGTAGTCGGGATGGAACGCGACGCTCAGCAATCCTCGTTCGCTCCGCGTGCTCCCGACCTTCGACGCGATGTCCAGGAACGGCGTGGGCAGCAGATCGCCGTTCTGAATGATCCGGATGCGTCCCGGCTTCTCGACGACGAACAGCCGCGCATCGCCCGGCGGCGCGGCGAGGTGAACGGGGCTGGTCAGCCCGGAGGCCACTTCGGCGAGGCGGACAGCCTGCGGCCCGCCATTGCCGTTGCCGTTTCCGGGCCGCGTGCGCGGGCCGATCATGCTGTCGCCGCAGGCGAGGGCGGAGAGCGTGAGCGCCAGCGCGAGCGCTCGGCTGCGCGGCGCGTGGCTGCGGCGCCGATGGGGGATCACACGCGTCCGGGAGGGGCGCATCGTCGTCGGCTGAGCGGATCCTGTTCTCACGGCGCCCTCCGATCGGCACAAATGATTGTGCGAGAGGTACTTGCAGTAATGGCGGCCGCGGCGCCCGGCGCCCCGCGCGCGGGTGGCCCCGGCCGCCGCACGCATGTCCGACCCCGAACATCCAGGATCCGAGCAGACGTATGCGGCAAGCGGTGCGCAGACTCACGGAGCGCCCCGGCACGGCCGGGGGCCGACGCAAGGGCCGGGTTACGGCGACCCTCGTGCTGGCGATCGTACTGGGCGTAGCGGGCCTGGTCCTCACGCTCCGGCTCCGGGAGCCCGCCCCGCCGACCGTGTCCTACACCGAGCTGGTGCGAGGGATCGATGAGGGCCGGGTCGCGGTGCTGGAGGTGGTGCCCGGCGTGGGGGCCGAGGGGCGCTGGTCCACGCCCGGCGCCGCTGGAGAGCGGTTCCGCGTGACGTTCCCGCCCGAGGCGAGCGACGGCCTGGTCGAGCGGGCGGCGGACGCGGGGATCGAGGTGACGTTCGCCGAGCCGCCGGACCGCGAGCGGTTCAAGAACACGCTCGCGCTGATGCTCCAGTTGCTCATCGTCGGCGGGTTCCTCTACCTGGTGGCGATGCAGGTGCGCGCGCAGGGCGGCAACGCGAAGGCCGCGCGGCGGAAGGACGGGCGCGTGACGACGTTCGCGGACGTTGCGGGCACGCAGGGCGCCGCGGAGGAGCTGCGCGAGGTGGTGGAGTTCCTGAAGCGGCCGGCGGCGTTCGCGGCGCTGGGCGCGCGCGTGCCCAAGGGCGTGCTGCTCGCCGGCCCGCCGGGCACGGGCAAGACTCTGCTGGCGCGCGCGGTCGCGGGCGAGGCGGGCGTGCCGTTCTTCGCGATCTCGGGCTCGGAGGTGACGGGCTTCCTGGTGGGCCTCGGCGCGCATCGCATCCGCTCCTTGTTCAGGAAAGCGCGGCGCCGCGGCGGCGTGATCTTCATCGACGAGCTGGACGCGCTGGGCGGGCGGCGCGGGCGCAACCAGTCGCACAACGAGGACGACCGCACGCTGAACCAGCTCCTGGTGGAGATGGACGGGTTCTCGCCCACGGAGGGCGTGGTCGTGATCGGCGCGACGAACCGGCCCGAGGAACTGGACCCGGCGCTGAAGCGGCCGGGCCGGCTGGACCGCCTGATCGCGGTCCCGCTACCGACTGTCGATGGGCGTGAAGCGATCCTGCGCCTGCACGCGGAGCAGCGCGCGGTGCCGCTGGGGCCGGATGCGGACCTGGCGCGCCTCGCCCGCATCACGCCGGGCGCGAGCGGCGCCGAGCTGGCGAACCTGCTCAACGAGGCGGCCATCGCCGCGGTTCGCGACGGGGCGGATCAGGTCTGCTGGCGGCACTTCGAGATCGCCCGCGACCGCCTGCTGCTGGGCAAGGAGCGGGTCGGGTTCCGCGCACGCGAGCACGAGTGGCGCGTCGTCGCCTATCACGAGGCCGGGCACGCGCTGGCCGGCATGCTCGCATGCCCGGAGGACGAGCTGCACAAGGTCACGATCCAGCCGCGCGGCCAGGCCATGGGCGTCGCGCATTTTTCGCCGGAAGATGACCGGCACCTCTACTCGCGGCGTTACCTCGAGGGGCAGATCGTGAAGGGGCTCGCCGGGCGCGTGGCGGAGGAGATCGTGTTCGGGCCGGACCAGGTGACGAGCGGCGCGGAGAACGACCTGGTGCAGGTCAACCGCATCGCGCGCAAGATGGTCTGCCGCCTGGGCATGGGCGAAGAGACCGGGCTGCTGGTGGCGGACGAGGCGCTGGGCCCGCTCAGCGCGGAAGCGCAGGCGCGGATGGAGGCGGAAGTGCGCCGCCTCCTGGACCGACTGTACGCGCGCACGCGCGAGCTGCTGATGACGCACCGCGCCGCGCTGGACGCGCTGGCCGAGGCGCTGCTCGCGCACGAGACGATCGAGGGCGAGGAGGCGGCGCGCATCGTGGCGGAGCACGGCGCAGCGCTGCGGGTGGCGACCGCCTAGCCCTCGCCGGCGGGTCGGTCGCAGCCCACCAGCACGAGTGCGTTGCCCACCGGGCGCTCGCCGGCGGCATCGGACGGCCGGTTCACGACGACGCCGCGCACGACCATCGTGGTCGAGCCACCGCCGTCCAGGTTGACAGCGTCACGCGCGCCGAGGCGGGCCATGAGGTCGGCCAGCTCCGCGAGGGACATTCCATCGCTGTACGGCGCCTGGCGCCCGTCCACGGTCACCCAGAGCAGGCGGCCGTCCGCCGTGATGCCGACGGCGGTGCGCGGGTGCCGCTGCTCGCCGAACGAAGGGGCGATGCCCTCGCGGATGTCCGGCGCAACCACGCCGTCCCGCACCAGTACTGGCCGACCGCCCACCGCCTCGGCCGCCGGCGCGCCCTGCCCCGCCGCCGGCAGCAGCTCGACGCGCCACTTCACCGTGTCGCCCGCGGCCAGCGTGCGCAGGACGCTCGCGGCCGCCCCGCGGCCCAGCACGACCACCGCGCCGCTGTCGAGAGGAGTGGCGCCTCCGCGTGCGTCCAGGCTCGCCACGAGGCCGGCACCGCTCGCGGCACTGCCCCCGATGCGCGCGAGCCGCACCACCACCGCGCCGGAATCCGCCGGGCTCTCGGCGCCGAAGCGATGCGTGAAGAGGTAGACGACGTCGTCGCCGCGGGCACCCGCGCTTCGATCGCTCCCGGCGGACGCTGGCGGCCGGTTGACCTGCGCGATGCGCAGCGTGTCGGCGCCGCGGACGATGTGGCCGCGAAGCACGGCGCGCCCGATCCACGCCGCGGGTGCGGAGGCGGCGGAGCGCGTGGCCGCATCCGTCGTCGTCTCTGACAGCGCGAACACCGGCCGCGCGACGGGCCCCGCCACCACCTCACCCGCCCGCACCTGCGCACCCACGGGCGCTCCCGTGGGCGTGAAGAAGTCCGCGTTCACCGCGGCAATGGCTCCGGCAGCGAGGTCGCTGGTGCGCGCACGGCCCGCGAGGCGCGAGCCCGGCATGCGCGCCTCGATCCGTGGCACGCATACCGTGCCGTCGATCTCGAGCACGTTGATGGCCCATGGCCCGGCCGCGGACCAGGCGTACGCGTGGCGCACGCCCGGCACGACCTCGGCAATGCGCAGCGTGTCGGCGTCCGCAAGCGCAGTTGCCAGCTCCGGGCCGGACCGCAGCGGCACGGCCGGCTCGGCCGTGGGCACGGGGCGCGGGCCTTCCGCCGGCGCGGTTCCTGCGCGCGGCGAGCAGGCCCAGAAGACAACAACGATCGGCAGGAGCAGGGTCTGGAGTCTCATGCGCCGGATTCTCGCCCGCCGCACCCGGGCAGGCAACCCCTGGCGGGCGCGCCGACATCCACGTGAGCGGCGGACCGGCGGCGCCGTCAGGCCCTGGAACAAATCGCGAGCTGGAGACGAAGTATCTTCGGATAGGGCACGCCGCGCCAGCGCCTCTTGTGGCGCGCGGACGGACGCCGACCGATGGTTCTTGCCAACGACGATGACTGGACCCAGCGCATTGGATCTGGAGGCCAGAATGAGCACGATGCTACGACCGGTGAAGCGGGGGTTGGCTGCCTCGCTCGTCGTGCTGGCCGCGTGCGGCCAGAGCGGCGTCGCGCAGGGCGTGGCGCAGGACGCCGGCGACGCTGCACGCGCGGAGGTCCGAGAGCAGCTCGGCTCGGTACCGGCCGTCGTCGATACCGTGACGGCGGCGCGGCTCTCCGGCGCGTTCAGGGCCGCTGCGGACCAGGCACTCCCCGCCGTCGTCTACATCCGGACCGCGACGGAGCCGCGCCTCGCGCGAAACACGCTCCGCAACAACCCCTTCGGCTGGATCTGGCCTCGCATGCCGGATGACGTGGAGGTCCGGCCGCACACGGGCGCCGGCTCCGGCGTGATCATCGATTCGGAAGGCCACGTCCTGACCAACCGCCACGTGGTCCGTGATGCGGACGAGATCGTCGTCCGGCTCGTGGACGGACGCGAGTACTCCGCCGAGGTCGTGGGCACCGACCCGAGCACGGACGTCGCGGTGATCAAGCTGGCGACGCGAGGAAACGAGCGGCTGCCCGTCGCGCAGATCGGCGACTCCGACCAGCTCCAGGTCGGGGACTGGGTGCTGGCGCTGGGCAATCCGCTCGGCCTGGAGTTCACGGTGACGGCGGGGATCGTCAGCGCACGCGGCCGCACGACGGGGATCCTCGGCCAGGAGAGCGAGTACCCGCTGGAGGCGTTCATTCAGACGGATGCGGCGATCAACCCGGGGAACTCCGGCGGGCCGCTGGTGGATCTCCAGGGCCGCGTCGTCGGGATCAACACGGCGATCCAGTCGCCGACCGGGGCGTACGCGGGCTACGGCTTCGCGATCCCGATCAACCTGGCGCACAAGGTGGCCGCGGACCTGATGAAGTACGGCGCCGTGCGGCGGCCGCGGCTGGGCGTGATCATCGAAACGCTGACCGAGGCGGACGTGGCGGCGTACGGTCTGGACCGCGCCGCCGGTGCGGAGATCGTGTCCGTGCAGGAGGGCACGCCCGCGGCGCGCGCAGGGCTGAAGCTGGGCGACGTCGTGGTCGCGATCGATGGACGGCCGATCCAGACGTCGAGCGAGCTCCAGACGCTGCTGGCGCAGCGGCAACCCGGCGAGCGTGTGCGGCTCACGATCGTGCGTGACCGCCAGCGCAGGGATGTCACGGTCGAGCTCGGCCAGTTCGAGACGGACCGGGTACGGGAGCGGAGCCGGTCGGAGCGGCTTTCGGCTGCGGAGCGACTCGGCTTCTATGCCCAGGACCTCACGTCGCGTGACCTCGTGGAGCTCGGCCTTCCGGAGGACACGCGCGGCGTCGTCATCCTCAGTACGCCCGCGCTCAGCCCGGTTGCCGAGCAGGTCAACCGCGGCGACATCATCGTGAGCATCAACGGCCAACCCATTCGCAGCGTGCGGGACCTGGAGCGTGTGGCGGCCGACCTCAAGCCGGGCGACGTCGTCCAGCTCATCGTCCGGTCGCCACGCAGCGACGTCGGTGAGCGGATCGTCAATTACCGCATCCGCCGCTGATTCACCTCAACACGCGGCGCTTGTGTGAAGAGCCGGCCACGACCGTCGGTCGTGGCCGGCTCTCTCGCATCCGGTGGCGAGGGCGTCGTGGCACCCGCCAAGCTCGTGTCACGGCGCCGCGATGCGCATCCGGATGCGCATCGCGGCGCCGCGGCCGTCGTGGCTCACCGCGGACACGGTGCCGCCCCAGCTCTCGACGAGCCGGCGCACGATGGCGAGGCCGAGCCCCGTGCCGGAAGAGCGGGTCGAGAAGTGCGGCTCGAAGACGCGCGTCGCCAGCTCCTCGGGGATGCCCGGCCCATCATCGCGCACCACGACCTCGATCGCGTCATCCGCGCGATAGGCGTGGACCTCGACGTTGCCGGACCCGTTGAGCGCGGCGTGAGCGTTCTCGAGCAGGTTGAGGATGACCTCCTTCAGCTCGCCGGCGCGCGCAACCGCGCGTGGGAGCCCGTCCTCGATCACGCCCTCGTACCGGATGCCACTGTCGCCAGCGCGGTAGAGCGTCAACGCCTCACGCACGACCGTGCCGACATCCACCGCCTCGAGCGGGCCCGCCGCTTCCGGCGGCGCGCCGTACCGCGAGAACGCGCGCGCGATCTCGGTCAGCCGATCGATCTCCGCGAGGATCTGGTCCACGTTGCTCTGGAGTATGGTCCCGAAGCCCGGGTGCCCATCCGCGTAGGCGCGGCGCAGGTGCTGAACGGACAGCTTGATCGGCGTGAGCGGATTCTTGATCTCGTGCGCGACCTGCCGCGCCATCTCACCCCACGCGAGCACCCGCGCGGTCCGCAGCTCTTTCGCGCGCGCATCGCGCAGGCGCCGCACCATGCGGTTGAACACCGTGAAGAGCTCACCGAACTCATCCGCGCGCTGCTCCGGCAGGCGGCTGCGGAGGTGGCCCGCGCCGACCGCCATCGCGGCCCGGCGGAGCTGCCCGATGGGGCGCGCGAGCGCGCGGCCGACAGGCACGGAGAGCGCGAGCGAGAGCAGTCCGCCCATGAGCGCGGTGAACAGCACGAGGTGGGCGAGCTCGCGCTGGCGCACGGCGGCGTCGCTCGCGGCGAGCGAGACGGGGACGGCCATCGTGCCGGTGGGCCGCAGGCCGCGATACACGATGAGATAGGGACGCTCGACGAGTCGCCGCTGCTCGATGACGGTGGTCTCTTCCCCGCTCTGCAGCGTCGCGTACACGTCGGGAGGCATCCACGCGCTGTAGATGCCCATCTCGAACGCTTCGCGCGAGGAGGCCTCGGCGAGCTCACCATGATGGTAGTAGAGAATGTCCTCGCCGATGCGCGCGGCGAGCGCATCCAGCCGCCGCTCGGTGTCCGGGAACACGGTCGCCGCCTGGGCGACCGCGCGCTCCGCCAGCACCTGGGCGGCCCGTGTCACCTCGCCCGCGAACGCCCGGTACGCAACGGCGCCGAAGAGCACCGTCGGCAGCAGGAAGAAGCCGAACAGCGCGAGCGTGACGCGGGCGCGGAACGTGCCCAGCCACGCCATCCAGCCGCCCGGCGGCGCGGGTGGGTCGCCCCGCGCCGCGCGGCCCCCAGCCCAGAGCAGCGTGAGCAAGGCCAGGTCCAGCGCGAGCAGCAGGATCGCCCGTGCCAGCCGCACGCCGGGAGACGCCATGCGCAGGTCCACGTGTGCGTGGTAGTCCCCTTCACCCGGGAAATGGACGAGCGTCTCGCCGCGCCAGCCGTGGTCGGTCACACGCCACCGGACCTCGCCGGACTCGACCTCGCCGCCCGCCTTGGCGGGGATCAGCGACAGGTGCGGCCCGGCCCGCGGCTCGGCATCCAGGAACGGCGCGAGCGCGCTGGTGCGAGCGAGCGTTCTCCGCGGCGGGACCACGACGGTGATGTCGCGCCCGTCGTCGAGAGGCACCGCGAGGATCTGGCTGACGGAAGGCGCATCGCGCACTGCACGGATCACCGGGGCCCCGGCGAGACGGGCGCTGTCGAGCGCCATCCGAACCAGGCGCGAAGGTGTCTGTCCCCGCCGCCCCGCCTCCGCCACCCCGCCGACGGGCAGCTCGACCAGGGCCCGGCGTTCGGGACTCCACAGCGTGATCCGCGCCGGATACCCTTCGCGCGCGAGCTCGCTGGCCACCCACGACCGGTAAAGCAACGCGAGGCCATCCTCGCCGGCGGCGTGCCGCTGCAACGCCTCATCGGCAAAATGCCGGAGCAGGTAATCGAGCAACGGGTCCGCACGGCTTCCGAGCGTCGCGATCTCGCGTTCCGCGGCACGCAGCCGGGCGTCCAGGTGCGCTGTCCAGAGGTACGGCGTCGCGAGCGATGCCGCGAGCCATCCCGCTGCCAGCCAGCGCATCAGCCGGCCGCCGCGCCCGCGCCTGGGCGCGGTGCCGAGCGCCAGCAGGACGAACGGCCCCGCCCACAACAGCGGCAGCCAGGGGCCCACGCTCCGGGTCGCGGTCCAGCGCGCCACCAGCAGGAGCGCCAGAGCGCCACTCGAGAGCAGGCCCGCGCCGATGAGCACGGCAGGTGAGGTCAGCCAGGGCAGCAAGCGCGAGCGTGCTCCGTCCGCCGCGGCGCCGGCACCGCTCGCGGTGCGCCCGGGCGTCTTGCGAGCGAGGCCCGGCTGGAGCCGTGTCCCCGTCCCGGCGAGCCCCTCGCCAACGGATCCCGCCTGCTGCGCCGGCACGGTCTGGGGCATGGCGAGCGCGGCGACCAGCGTGAGCAGCAGCACCGTCGCGGGTTGCAGGACCCACCACAGGTAATGGCTCGATTCGAGGAGCGAGGGCCCCGCGGCGCCGACCAGCAGGCGCGCGCCGACAGAGAAGGCCACCGCGGTGACGAGCGCGCCCACGGCGAGGCGGATGCGCATTCTCCCCGGCGGGACGGGCGGTGGCCGCATCGTGGCGGCGAGCGCCGCGATCGGCAGCAGCACCGCGAAGAACCGTCCGAGCGAAACGTCGAGCGGGAACGGAAGCAGGAAGAGCGCAGGCGAGAACAGGGTTCCGAGACCGAGCGCCTGGTCCAGGGGAGCGATGCCCAGCGCGACGAGCGCTGCGACGAGCGGCGCTGCCGTGGCTTTTCCGGAGCTCCGCACCCGTAGCCACGCGTGCCCAAGGAGCAGGAGCGCGAGTGCCGAGAACACGAGCACCAGCCGTCGACCCGTGACCGCAGCCGCGGCGCGCCAGCGCGCCTGGCTCGTGGGTTCGAAGCGCGCGTGCAGGATCGAGTCGCCCTCTTCGACGAGGTGCCACGCTGCGCTCGGCGAGCTGCCCTCGCCGAACAGCGGCAGCACGCCGGTGCGCGCGGCGAATTCAGCCGCGAACCCCGGGCCTCGCGCCTCCTGCAGAGGCAGGCTGGTCTCGAGCAGGATCGCGACGACCGCGCGTTCGGCCCTTCCCTCGACAGGCTGCGAGAAGTATAGGTAACTGAAGAGCGGGCGCTCGATGTACACGAGGCCGTGGGGCGCGCTACGCGCCTCCCGCGGCACGGCGCCGCGATGATCGCCCGCCCAGGCGACCAGTTCCTCGTTCTCGCGGAACACCGCGATCGCATCCACGCCCGTGCGGCGGCGCAGCGTCTCGAGCTCCGCGAAGCGCTGCGCGCCGTCGCCGGCGGCCGCGGCCGTCCTGGCGGCGAGGTCCGCGGCGCGCCGGCCGCGGGCGAGCACCGCGTTCATGCGCCGCTCGAGCTGCGAGGCCAGACGGGCCTCGCGCGCCTCGACCAGCCGGTCCCAATCGGACGCGATCCGTGAGAGGCGATACGCGGTCAGCGAGCCCGCGGCGAGGGCGAACGCGATGACGGCAAGCGCGCCGTAGACCTCGGCGGTCACGGCCGAGAAGTGGCGACGCGGGGCGGGAACCGCGGCGCGCGGGCGACTCGAGCCCGCGCGCCGGACCAGCAGGAACGCGCCGGCGCCGGCAACGGCGGCTGCCGCGAGGTGGGCCGCATCTAGGGTGCGCGCCCAGAGCAGCGCGAGCATGACGGCCGCGAAGCCGGCCGCACACGCGGCGAGCACCGGGAGCGCGGCCGCGTCGCCACGGCCCGTGCCGCCGCCGGCCCGCGCGACCGTTTCGGCGCCCGCGGGCTGCTTCACGGCGACCTCGACCAATCGACCTCCAGTCCGGAATCTCGCACGTGGAACGTTCGCGGCCCTTGCTCGCGCTCAGTGAGCTGAGCTGGATCGATGTCGCCGCGCACCTGGCCCGGGACAGCCGTCTGATCATCCCGGTCGGCGCGATCGAGCAGCACGGCGCTCATCTGCCCCTCGCCAGCAACGTGTTGATCGCGAGGCGGCTCGCCACGGACCTTTCCGAGGAGTTCGGCGTGCTGCGTGCCCCGGCGTTCGATTACGGCGTGACCCGGAACAGCGATCACGCCTTCGCCGGCACCGCTTCCCTGAGCCGGAAGACGCTGCACCGCTGCATGAACGAGCTGCTCTCCGCGTGGGAGCGGCACGGCGTGACCGAATTCGTGATCATCACGGCCCACCGCTACGAGCCGCACCTCGAGAGCCTCGCCACACTCGTGACCCAGCGCGCGCGCGTGCGCGTCGTCGAGGCCTGGGACGTGGACATTTCGGACCTGCTGGACGCGCAGAGCGGGCCGCTCTCCGGCGGCGAGGCCGAGACGTCCGTGATGCTGTACCTCTACCCCGAACTGGTACGGATGGATCGGGTGCGCGCCCCCGCGGCGCAGGGAGGCGGATCGGATCGTGGCACGGGTTCCTGGGACGGTGCGCCGGTGCCGGCCAGCGTGGGCGCCATTGGCGTGCCCGCGACTGCCACGGCGGAGAAAGGGCGGCTGATCTATCATCGCATCCTCAATGCGATCCGGCGGGCCGTGTTCCTGGCCCCGGAGGACCAGGAGTCCGACACCCTCTGATGGAAGCAGGCGCTCCAGAGGGACCGTGGGTGTGCTCGCCGTGCCCCGAACACGCAGGCGCCGGCGGTGTAGCCATTCAACCAGCGACCTTCTCTTCTTGCGGAGGACTGGCCATGCGGCCCCGTTCGCCGATCCCGATGTGGCTCTCCCGGGCCACACCGCTGCTCGTTCTCCTGTCCACGTTCATCGCAACCAACGGGGCCAACGCCCAAACGGCGCTCGACGAGGGCTCGTTCCGCTTGCTGATCGGGGGCCGAGAGGTCGGGCGTGAGACCTTCTCCATCCGGCGTGCCGGCTCGGGCCCGGACGCCGTCATCATCGCGCAGGGCCGCGTCTCGCTGGACGCCGGCCCGACGCCGGAAGAAGTGGCGACGAAGCTGGAAGTCAGCGGCGCCGCGCTGCGGCCCACGGCGTACGAGTTGACCGTGCGAGGCGAGGAATCGCGCCGCATCCTCGGTCAGGTCGTCGGCGGCCGCGTCAGCGCGCGCATCATCTCGCCGGGCGGCGAGGCGCTGCGCGAATACCTCGCGAGCGACGGCGCGGTCCTGGTGGACGAGGGCGTCGCTCACCACTACTACTTCCTCGCCCGCCGATTGGATGCCGCGCCGCTGCGTCTGCCCCTGCTCGTGCCGCGACTCAGCCGACAGGTGTCTGCGCAGATCTCGGTCACGGGCGTCGAGCCGGTGACGGTCGGCGATGCTCGTATCGAGGCCCGTCACGCGGTCGTGGAGACACCCGGCAGCCCCACGCGCCATTTCTGGGTGGATCGAGAGGGGCGGGTGCTGCGCCTCGAGATCCCGGATCGCAATTACGTGGCCGAGCGGATCGCTCCGCCGCCGGGGTGAACGCAGTCGTCATCTGACGACGAACACCCGCGCGGACGACCGGCGTCGCCGCGCGTAAGCGCGCCCGGCAGAGCGTCCGGGATGTGGTGTGGCCAGCGAACGCGGCATGGGCGGGCTGAAACCGATCGGCTGAGCGTTGCGTACTGCCGGGCGATCGAGCTTGCCCGACTGCCGTCCTGACGTGGAGGAATCGTGACCGGACATCGAGACACACGGCGCGCGCTGACGTGCGCGCTTGCCGCGCTTCTGATTTTCGTCGCGCCCGCCCGAGCGCAGGAGGGAGGAGCCGACACGGCGACGCTGAGTCTGGAGGAGGCGATCCGGATCGCGCGGCGCCAGAGTCCGCAGTACCTCATGGAGAGGAACGACGAGGCGGCAGCGGACTGGGCGGTCAGAGAGGCCTGGGGCCAGCTCGTGCTGCCGCAGGCGAACGCGAGTCTCTCGCTCGGCTACCAGGCGGCGGGCACGCCTCGCTTCGGCTTCTTCACGGGAGACGACATCGGGCTCGCCGAGATCCCGGCCTACTACAACTCGTCCTACGGGATCAGCTTGAGCTACCGGCTGAGCGGGGCCGCGCTGCTCAGGCCCGGCCA
>Ga0207873_1000326_pt1 | contig 53227 bp, 44 predicted proteins | sample BGWIniCompost_FD_187373 | JGI IMG/M metagenome (GOLD analysis project Ga0207873, IMG submission 187373) | Cellulose adapted compost microbial communities from Newby Island Compost Facility, Milpitas, CA, USA - BGW Initial Compost (SPAdes)... ...
AGGGCATTGGCCTGTTCCAGCGTTTGCAGCAGATACGCCTGTTGTTCGTCGTCGGGCAGCAGTTTAACCTGCGCGATGAGCTTCATATATGAAAGGATAGCACAAATGTGCGAACTATGCAACTGCGCTCCGCGCCCCGTTTTTCCTCCCCACAGCTAAAGCTGCGGGCTTCCAAACGGAGGGGTCGGTGAAGGATGGAAGGTGGAACGGTGGAAACGTATCTACTCAAAAGCTGCCGTCCTCGAACAGGTTAGAACACGTTCCTATAGGCAGTTGTTTTATGATGATAGAACAAAAAACGCGCCGCGGTCAACCGGCCTGTGTCTTTATTGCGGTAGCCTTATTTTTAAAAGTCGTCCAGTACTTTCATGATCTCCTCGTTATTTTGGCTCACAATTCCTAGCCACTTTTTCCGCATTTTGAGAGACAAAAGCCATCCTTGAAGCACCTCCTCGCAACAATTTAATTTATCTCTAAATTTTATCCCGTAGACTCAGGACATCATTGCGGTTTCTGCGTGCAAAGGCGGCCCTATGTTCCGAGGACCCGATTCAACGAGGCTGATGGCCGTACCCGTCGTCCTGATTCTGATCGCGCTGGCAGGTCTGTTGCTGCTGGGGATGGTCGCATGTGCCCTGTCGGCGCAGTTTCAGGCAGCGCCTCTCCCCACCGCGACCGACGTGCCGCAGGCCGAAGTGGTCGTCGTGCCACAGGAAGTCGTCGTCACGCCCACCACCAGTCTGGAGGACCTTGCGCTAACGCTGACAGCCGCCGTCCCTTTGCCAACCCAGACGCCGTTTGTCGTCACGCAGCCCGTTGTTGAGGCACAGGCACAACCGCCGAACATCGACGTGCCGGCCAACTGTCAGGTTCGCACCGACTGGACAGCCTACACCGTACAGGCGGGCGACACGCTGGGCGCGCTGGCGATTGCGACCAACACGCCACTAGTCGATCTGGTCATCGGAAACTGCCTGCAAAACCCGGACCTCATCACCACCGGCCAGACGCTGTATCTGCCGCGCGCGCCAGCCGCGCTGCCCCCGGCGGCGTTACCGCCCGTTGCTGCTGACTCTGGCAACGAGGGGCCGGGCATCGGTTTTGTGCTGGTCGAACCGGCGGTGGTTGACAACGCGCAATACCTGATTGCGCCGGGAAATGTGACGGTTCGCGCGCAGGGCGTCAGCAACGCGATTCGCGTGTCGTTCTTCATGTCTCCGGTCGGCACGGAAGCAGCGCCTGTGCTGATTGGCATCGACAACAACCTCTCGGATGGCGCGGCTGTCCTCTGGCAGGTCGGCGCGACGCCGTTTGTCGCCAACGTCTGGGCGGTTGCCACCAGCCCGGTCAATGTCGAGGCGACAACCAATCCCATTCTCGTAGCCAATAACGGCTGAGCGCAATCCTGTCACGAGCCCTGTGGAGCGCATCCATGTCCGAACAGAATCAGGAACTTCAACCGCGTATCGACAGCAGTAACGCGCCGTATCAAAGTGTGTGGGTGATCATCAACCCCGCTGCCGGGCAGGACCGCCCGATTCTCGGCACGCTGAACAAGGCGTTCCACGAGGCCGGAATCGACTGGGACGTGCGCCTGACGAAGAAAAGCGGCGACGCATTCCGGTTCGCGCGCGAGGCCGTCGAGGCGGGAATCAGCGCGGTCGCGGTCTACGGCGGCGACGGCACGGTGACGGAAGTTGCAAGCGGCCTGCAAAACACGAACGTGCCGCTGGCGATTTTCCCCGGCGGCACGGCAAACGTCGTTTCCGTGGAACTGGGAATCCCGACCGATCTGGCAGCGGCGGCGGCGCTGGTCTGCGGGCAAAACAGCGATGTCCGTACCATCGACATGGGGCGCTGCGGCGACCGGGACTTTCTGTTGCGGGTGGGGATTGGCTTTGAAGCGGACATGATCAATCAGGCCGATCGCGAGACGAAGAACCGCATCGGCTCGCTGGCCTACGTCCTGTCAGCGCTTCAGACGATCCCGGCCCGCAAGGTAGCGCGCTATCGTCTGACGCTGGATGGCGAGGAGGTGGAGGCCGAAGGCGTTAGCTGCATGATCGCCAACTCGGCCAACCTCGGTTTGCCGGGATTGAACCTTGCGCGTAATATTGATGTCAGTGATGGGCTACTCGATGCATTGTTGATACGCGACACCGATATCGGCGGCCTGCTTCAGGTCGCGGCGAGCGCGGTCGGCCTTACCGACTCCCTGCAGCACTGGCAGGCCAGACAGATCCGCGTCGAAGTCGATCCGCCCCAGAGCGTGATCTGTGATGGCGAGCCGTTTGATGACATGCCGCTGACGGTCGAGGTGGTTCCTCAGGCCCTGCGGGTACTCGTGCCGAAAGTCGCCGTTACCGGCGAGGGCGTCGATCAGGCCGGCCCCTGAGCCACGGTCACTCCAGTGTGTAACCTGAGCGCTAAGTGGAGGAACCTCAGTGGCACATACAGACTCGGAGCCCAATCCATTCTCACAACCGCCGCCGGTCATCGATCTGCCCACGACCGAAACCGGCGATGTCAGCGAGATACCGTTAAGCCGGCAGTATCGCAACCTGCTGCGACAGATTCGCCAGCAGGGTTTGCCCGTCACCCTGATCGAAGCCTACGACCAGTTTCACCGCATGGTCTTCGGCATACCAACCCGGCGCATGTCGGAAATCACCCCACAACTCGCGATCGGCGGCCAGCACCTGCGCCGTGGTCTGCGGCGCATGCGCCAGCGCAATTTCACTGCCATCGTCAATATGCGCCGCGAGTACGACGACCGTGAAGGTGGCACGGTCATCGGGCGCTATCTATACCTGCCGACTATCGACAATACACCGCCGACTCTGGAGCATCTCGATGAAGGGGCGCAATTCATCGCCGGGGAAATCGCGCGCGGCGGCAAGGTCTATGTCCATTGCTGGGAAGGCGTGGGCCGCGCCCCGACGATGGCAGCCGCCTATCTCGTCAGCACCGGCATAACGCCGGACGAAGCCTGGAGCTACATCCGGGCGACGCGGCCTTTCATCCGCCCGACGCCGTTTCAGGTCGCTCAGGTAGAGGCATACGCGCAGCAGTATCACGCACAGGAAGACGCGCCAGTAACCTTCCAGCGCTGATCATCGCCCTCAAACGCCAGCCGCAGCACGAAGTGGCGCAAAAATATTTCACGGCTATAATTACTTCGTAACATTATCCACGCAAGCATCACCACGCTCTAGTCGACAAAGGATTCAATCATGAGCAGCATCGCTCAACGCGTTCCGTTGTTGGGCATTTTACGGCGTGAGTTTCAGGGCTATGACGCCTCGGCCTTCCGCAATGACGTGTTAGCAGGCGTGACGGTAGCGGCGGTCGCGCTGCCGCTGGCACTGGCATTCGGTATCGCCTCCGGCGCGACTGCCGCAGCGGGTCTCGTCACAGCCATTCTGGCAGGGCTGCTCATCGCCGGGCTTGGCGGGGCGGGCTACCAGATCAGCGGGCCAACCGGCGCGATGTCGGCGGTGCTGATTGTGCTGGCCAATCGTTACGGGCTGGAAGGGGTCTGGGTCGCGGGGTTGATGGCGGGGTTCATCATCCTCGCGCTGGGCCTGCTCGACCTCGGTCAGATTGTCAACTTCATCCCCACGGCGGTGATCGCCGGGTTTACCAGTGGCATCGCGCTGATCATTTTCATCGGCCAGATCGACAACCTGCTCGGCATCCACACCGAAGGCGGTGAAAACGCGCTGCTCAAACTGGCCGAATACGCAAAACTCGACTTTTCTCCCAATCCGGCGGCGCTTGGGCTGGGCGTGCTGGTCATCGCCATCATGCTCCTGTGGCCGAAGAAGTGGGGCGCGCGTTTTCCCGGCTCGCTGCTGGCGCTGATCGTCACCACCGCGCTTGCTTCCGTTTTCGCGCTCGACGTGCCTGTAATCGGCGAAATCCCGCAGACCATCCTGCTCGACCAGCGCCTCTCGCTCGACCGCATTCCGTGGGCCAACCTCGGTGATCTCATCGCGCCTGCTCTGTCGATTGCAGCGCTGGGCGCGATTGAAAGTCTGCTGTGCGGCACGGTCGCGGCACGCATGACCGGCATCAAAATGGACAGCAATCAGGAGTTGATCGCGCAGGGGCTTGGCAATATCGTCATCCCGTTTTTCGGCGGCGTCCCCGCCACGGCGGCGATTGCGCGCACCAGCGTCGCCGTTAAAAGCGGCGGGAAAACGCGCGTCGTCAGCCTGATCCACTCGCTGATTCTGCTGCTGGCGGTATTTGTGCTCGCGCCCATCCTGTCGCGCGTGCCGATGGCAGCGCTAGCAGGCGTGCTGACAGTCACGGCATGGCGCATGAACGAATGGCACGAAATCCGTTCGATTTTCGGGCGGCGTTTCAAAAGCGCCATGTTCGCGTTCGTTTCCACCATGCTGGCGACGGTGGCGCTCGACCTGACGCAGGCGATTATCGTCGGCGTCGGTCTCTCGGCCCTAATCTTCGTGTTCCAGATCAGCCGGTCGAAGGTGGTGGTCAGGCCGGTTTCCACCGAGAAAATGCGCGAAGATGGCTACGAGATGTTGAGCGGCGGCGAGCAGATCGCGGTCGTTTACGTCATCGGCCCGCTGTTCTTCGGCACGGTCAACACCTTCAACAGCGTTATCGAAAACCTGCAGGGGACCAAAGATCTTGTGCTCAGCCTGCGTACCGTGCCGCTGCTCGACACGACGGGCATTCGCGCGCTTGAGGATGCCATCGAGCAGGTGGAAGCGCGAGGCGGGCGCGTCTACCTGAGCGGCCTGAACGACCCGGTTCGCAGCTATCTGGAACGCGCCGGGGTGATCCGCCGTCTGGGCGAAGATCGCGTCTTCTGGAATGCCTACGAAGCCATTATCGCCGCCGATCGCGACCATCACAGGCTGCGGCAGGACAACGGACAGGCCAGCGCGGCGGTGCTGGCTTAGAATCCTTCATCCCCTGCCGCTTGCATGGAAAAAGGGCCGGGGATGAGAAGTTTCCAATCAGGCGCTGGCCTGCTTTTCGGCGGTTTCGATTTCGGGCGGCAGCGTGGCGATGCGGACGGTAAAGGTGCTGCCCTCACCGGGTGCGCTCTGCACGTCGATGCTGCCGCCGTGATGATCCAGAATTTCCTTGACGATGGACAGACCAAGCCCGCTGCCCGGCGTTTCCTGGCTGACCCGGTAGAACGGCTGGAAGATTTGCTCCAGATTCTCCGGCGCGATGCCAATGCCGGTATCCTTCACGCGAACGACGGCAAAACTGCCGCCCGGCGCAGGTTCGACCGCCAGCGTGACGTCAATCTTGCCACCACGCGGCGTGTAGTTGATCGCATTGACGATCAGATTGGTCATGATCTGCACAAAGCGCTTGCGATCGGCGAAAATATACACCGGCTCGTCGGGCAGGCTCAGCGTCAGGGTCTGTTCCTTCTGCTGCGCTTCGTAACGCTGCACCTCGACGACTTCCGTGATCAATGCGGACAGGCTGAGGCGCTCGCGTTTCAACGGCAGCGTGCCTTTGCGGAAGCGCGAGACATCGAGCAGGTCTTCGATCAGGCTGCGCATGTGCATGGCGACGCTGTCGAGCACATCCAGATGCTGCTCAAATTCCTCGGGCTGGCGGCGCAGCAAATACAGCCGCGTGATCAGGTTGCTGAGCGGCGTGCGGAGTTCGTGCGAAGCGTTGGCCAGAAAACGGTCGCGGCGCGCCTGCAGCGCTTTCTCCTCGGTCACGTCGCGGATGATGGTCAGCATACGCATGTCTTTCTGACGCCCCGGAAGCGGCGTCACGGCATACGCAACTTCGATCACCGTGCCGTCCTTGCAGCGCAGTTTGCGCTCTCCGCGCTGAATCCAGCGCTCGGCGGGCGACTGGTTCTTGTGAAACGCGCTGATGCGCCGGCGTTCGACGGGCGGCGTGACGCCAAACAGGATCGACTGCGGCTCGCCGATCAGTTCGTCAGGACGATAGCCGGTCAGCTCTTCCATCATCTGATTGGCATATTCAATACAGTCTTCCCGCCCGTAGATGACACCCTCATTCATCGAATTGAGCACGGTTTCGAGGAAGCTGTTCTGGCGCTCAAGTTCGGCGGTGCGCTCGCTGACGCGCTGCTCCAGTTCCTGATTGAGTTTTTCCAGCTCCTGCTTCGATTTCTCCAGCGCGTCGAGGCTGGTATGCACCATCATGCCGAGACGCGCCAGTTCGTCCGAGCCGTTGACGGGAGCGGACACCACGCCCGCCGGGCCAGTCGCGCGGTCGCGCACGGCGTTCGTCAGCCGGGCGATACGCACCAGAACCAGACGATCCAGCAAGATCAGAATGACCACCGTGACGACCAGACCGCAGGCAACGAGCGCCAGCAGGAACCAGGACACGGTTTCGCGCGCCTGCGCGTAGATACTCCGAGGCATGGTCACGCGCACGATCAGGCTGCGTTCTCCCGTGAGGTCGGAGAGCAACCCGTAGCCCGCGATGGTTTCATCATCGATGATGAGCGTTGTGACCGGCACGGCAGGCGACATGGCCTGCAACGCGGTCACATAATGCGGTTCGAGATCCTCAGCGCCCGCCAGCGCCGCCGAAACGGGAGCCTGCATGAACGACGATAGCGACTGGATGCTGCGGGTGTCGAGATAGCGCGCCCACACCAGCGTACCGCGCGCCTGCCCCTGACCGCTGCCGTTACGGATCGGGCTGCTGACGACGAGCATGGGAATGTCATCGAGGATGAGCAGGCCCGCATTCCCGCGCGGGTCTTCCGGCGGCCCGATGAGCAACGAGCGCCGGTTTTCCAGCCCCATCAGCATCGTTGCAGACAGTGGCACAGGTTTGCCTCTGGCCAGATCGTAACCGGCAGACGCCACGATGTTGCCCTCGCGGTCAAGCAGCGCCATCAGGTTGAGCCGGTTGTTTTCAAACGTCGAACTCGCCAACAGGTTATCGAGATAGGCCGGCTTGCGATCGCGCATATAGCGATAAAGATCGTCAGACTGCGCTGCGTCGCGCACCTGAAATTCGAGGTCGCGCAGGCGCGAGGAAATGGTGCTGAGCAGGCGAATCACGTTGACGCGTGCGTTCTGTTCCTCAAGCGCCCTGAAACGCGCGATCAGCGTCGCATCGAAGGCAACATACAGAAGAGCAATCAGACCTACAAGCGTGGCGGCGATGATGAGCAGGGTCTTCTGTCGTAATGTCATGATGCCAGTCCCGGCCCACGGTCGGTCTGCTTCAGGTTATGCACGAACATCGACAGGAAATGCGCCACGATGGGCGCGCTCTCTTTCAATATAAAATATGTAAATTCAAGTAAACATTACTACGATTTAGCAACCATATGCAAGCATCCCGTAAGCTCAAAGCGAAGAAAAGCACAAGCTCAGGTAAGATTGCGGGTTTACAGAACGTCTAATTGTTGCGAGTACCTTGAAAAAGAGTTTTCAAAGGATGCGTTGGACCGTGACAGACCAACAACCCACTCTGTTAACCGATGAAGCCCTGCAGGATGCGCTCCTCGGCGACCAGCCCGTACTGATCCTGTTCAGCAACGGTGAGGGCTTGCGCGGCGATTTCAAAGTCGCTTTCAACAGAGCCGCCGCCGAAGACAAACGCTTCAAATTCGTGCAGGTCGATCCACGCAAAAGCCCGGAGGCTGCCGCGCGGTTCGGGGTTGGCGACAAGCCGACGCTCATCGGGGTCTATTGTGGTGAAGTTCTGGTGAAGCGCCCGCGCCCCTGGGGTACCGATCTGCCGCTCGCTCTCGAATTGCTGGAGCAAGCGGTCAAAGACCGCAATCCGGAGGCGCTGGAAGACAATAGCCCCGGAGAAGTAGAGGAAAAGAACGACGTGATTGACCACCCTGTTACCGTGACGGACGCCACCTTCGAGCAGGAAGTTTTGGCAAGCGATATCCCTGTGCTTGTCGACTTCTGGGCCGAATGGTGCGGGCCGTGTCGCATGGTCGCCCCCATTCTTGACAAGCTGGCGAAGGAATTTGCCGGGCAAATCAAGATTGCGAAGGTGAACGTGGACGAGAATCCGGGTCTGGCGCAGGCATTCCGGATCATGAGCATCCCGAACCTGATGATCATCAAGCAGCGCACGATGATCTTCAACCAGCCGGGGGCGCTTCCGGAAGCCGCCTTGCGCGACCTCATTCAGCAGGCTATCGCGCTGGAAATTCCGGCCCAACCGGCTGAAACCCCGGCGCAGGCCAGCGGCCAGCAGTAACAACAAAAGGGCGAGTCCACGCGTGGCTCGCCTTTTTGATTCCCCACTTTCCCCCGGCGTCTGACGCAAGCGCAGCCGTGTCCCCCACCACCCTTCTAAATCGTCAAACCGGCCCGGCGAGGATGTGAGGTTCCGCGGCGCTCGAAATAAATCGTCTATACGGTTAACATAGGGGCTTTGAGCGAGAAAGCCCTGAAGAAATATCTATGTCCTACACACCCTCACGCCTGATCCTGTTTGACATCGACTATACGCTGTTGTTCACACATGGCGCAGGCAGGGAAGCCACGCAGCATGCCATGGAGGAAATCTTCGGCACGTCGAGCCGCATCCACAGCCACGAGTTTGGGGGCAAGACGGACTGGCAGACGCTGGTCGAATTGCTGGAAGAACACGGCTACGACGAACGGCGCATCGGTGAGGTGATGCACCGCTACGAGCAGGCGGCTGCCCGCCACATGGAGCGGGTGATCGACAACTATCCGGTAGCGCCGTGTACCGGCGCGCTGGAACTGGTCGAATATCTGCGCCGGTTGCCCGGCGTCATGCTTGGCGTTGTCACGGGCAATGTGTCGACGGTCGCGCCCATCAAGCTGCGCGCCGCCGGGTTCGATCCGGCGTGGTTTCCCGTGGGCGCGTTCGGCAATGAGGCGCACAACCGCAACGACCTGCCGCCGCTGGCGCTGGCCCGCGCGAGAGAATACTATGGCCGCCCGATTGAACCGCGTGATGTGATCGTCGTCGGCGACACCGTGGCCGACGTGGTCTGCGCCAAAGCCAACGGCGCTGTTGCGGTCGCGGTCGCTTCCGGCACGGTCAGCCGCGAAACGCTGGCGGCGACAAATCCCGATTACCTGCTCGACGATCTGACCGAGTTTGTCGACACGGTCCCGCTGCCGAACGTCACGCCGCGCAAGGTCTGAACCGGCGTCAGCGGGTGGGCGGTTTCAGCGAATCTCTTCGCGCGCCCAGTGGTCGCCCATGGCGCGGCGGCCCACCGCCAGCCCCGGCCCTTCGCTGATCTGCCGGATCAGGCCCGGACTGTTCAGCGCTTCTTCTCTGAGCGTCACCCCCAACCCCGGCCCCTGCGGCAGCCCGAACGTGCTATTGGCGTCGGGCGTCTCGCAATAGTCGCTGAGCACCGGGAAATAGGTGCGGTAGAAAGCGCGCACCGACTCGACGTAATAGAGGTTGGGGATATGCGCCGCCAGATGCAGGCAGGCGGCGTGGCAAATCGGCCCGGCGACGTTGTGCAGCACCAGCGGCACGCCGAACGCCTCGGCCATATTGGCGATCTTGCGCGTTTCGCCAATGCCGCCGTTCCAGACCGGATCGGTCATCAGGATCGGCGTCGCGTGTTTCTCCAGCCACTCGCGCACGCCCCAGCGCGTCATCAGCAATTCGGAGCCGATCAGGGGGATACGGGTCTTGCGCGCCACCTCGCGGATTTCATCCACGTTGGTCGCGGGCAGCACATCTTCCATGAACAGAATGTCATAGGGTTCCAGCGCCCGCGCAATGCGTTCGATACTGACGCGGTTCCAGCGAAAATGGCACTCAATGCCGATTTCCATGTCCCGCCCGACGGCCTCGCGGATGGCGCGAATAGGCGTCAGCCCTGCCTCGATTTCGCGGCTGGAGATATGCTGGCCCCATGTGCGCTCGCTTGCCGCATCAAACGGCCAGATTTTCATGGCGTTCACGCCGTCGGCGAGCAGGCTGCGCGCCAGCTCGCCCGCGCGCTCCCCGCCCGCGCTCCACAACAGATAATCGTCGTAGTATGGCCCGAAACCGATGCAGGTATTGTAAGTGGGAATGCGGTCGCGGATACGCCCGCCGAGCAGGTGATACAGCGGCGCGCCGTAGTGCTTGCCGAGAATATCCCACAGCGCGACTTCCAGCGCCGAGAGCGCCCGGAGTTCGGCCCCGGCATAGCCGTGATACATGAGATTATCGAAGATGAAGCGCCAGATGCCTTCAATGTCGAGCGGGTTTTGGCCGAGCGCCAGCGGCGCAATCGTGCCGTGCAGCGCGCCCTTGCTGCCCGGAACCTTATCGACGGTTTCCCCAAGACCGACGATACCCGCGTCCGTATGCACGCGCACGACCAGCAGACGCGGGTATTCCGGCCATTGCAGAGATTCAATTGCGGTGATTTTCATGGCCAATCGCCGTCAACGTCGCCCGCACGAACGGAACCAGCCGAAAGCGCCCCGCTGTTCCCTGAGCCGTGAGCGGGCGCTTACGGCCCGGAATCTCGCCCAAAGCAGCGCCTCAACCGGGCGCGCCATGAGCGCCGGCTATTTGGTGTTTTTCTCCGCCTGATGGCGGCGGTGCGCTTCGCGGCGCGCCTTGACCATCTGCTCCAGCCGCTTGAAATAGTCGGTTTCGACGATTTCGGCCACCTGACGCTCGCGTTCGGCGACGTTGACCTGCACGCGCAGCACCTGCAGTTCCATCTGCGCTTCTTTCAGGTCGGCGCGCACCCGCTCGAACAACTGCGCGTTGTCGATGGCGATGGCGGCCTGATTGGCGAAGGTCTGAACCAGCGCTTCGGTGTCCTGATCGAAAATGCCGGCCAGCACGCGGTTATCGGCATAGATCACGCCAATCGCTTCGCCGCGCACGACCAGCGGCACGCACAGCACAGACCGCAACGCCTGAGCAGCGATGCTCTGGGCCTTCTCAAAGCGGGCGTCGGCCTGTGCGTTGGTCGTCAGAATCGGTTCTTTCTGTTCCAGCGTTGCGTGGACGATGCTCCGGCTGAATGTGGCGTCGCCCTCCGGCACAGTTTCGTAGTCCCAGTTGCGCGCCGTTCGCATGATCAACTCGCCCTGTTCGTAGAGGAGGATGAAAGCGCGCTCCGCCCCCGTCAGCCGGATGATCGTATCCATCACCTCTTCGAGCACCGAGTCGAGTTCAAGCGAAGAGTTGAGCAACGCGGCGGTTTCGGAGATGCCTTTGAACTGCTCAACCTGCGCGGCCATGCGCTGGCCCGTGCGCCGCAGGTCCTCCAGGCTCGTGCCGACAGAACGCATCAGCGCGGTCGTCTGGGAAACAACAGCGGGATTAGCAGCCCCAACGTCATCCACCAGCTGCATGATCTGCTGGATGGTCCGCTCGAGTTGTTTGACCTGCTGCAGAAATTGCGCCTGAGGGCCGCTGATCATCGTTACGCCGCCTTTCTACGCCACGAATAAACTTAAGAGTACACGCTGTTAGGACTGGTTGCAAAGTACAGAATTTCAGGCGTCGAACTGGAACAGCGAACAACCCCCATCGAGCAGGAGAATCGTACCGGTCATATAGGCGGCTGCGGGAGAACACAGATACACCACGGCCTGCGCGATTTCAACCGGCGTGCCCGGTTCGCCCAATGGAATGACTTTGGCCACGCGGGCGGCATAGGCGGGTTCTTCGACCAGTTGCCGCCCCGCCAGCCCGGCTTTCACGATGCCGGGCGCGACCGCATTCACCCGAATGCGATAGGGCGCAAGCTCGCGCGCCATCGCCCGCGTCAGCATGTTAACGCCCGCTTTGCTGACCGTGTACGGGCTGATTTCGGGCCATGGAATGCTGCCGACCCAGCTACTGGTCAGGATGATTCGCCCTTCGGTTTTATCCGCCACCATCCTGCGCGCCGCGCTCTGGCAGACGTTGAAGCAACCCGTCAGGTTGATGTCGAGATGCCGCTGCCAGTTTTCCTGCGTCACTTCGAGAAACGGCGCCGATTCGACAATGCCGGCATTCGAGCAGACGATGTCGAGGCGCGGCAGGTCCGCGATGGCGCGGTCAACGGCGGCGCGGTCACGCACGTCGATCTGCTGGTAGCGAGTCGACTGCGTATAGGACCCCGCGCCGCGCACGCGCTCAATACGTTCTCGCGCTTTGGCCTCCGGCTTGATGTCCCATAGAACAACTGACGCGCCTTCGCGCGCCAGATGGTATGCCATTTCGTTCCCCAGATCGCCCGCGCCGCCGGTCACGAGAGCGACCTGTCCGTTCAGCATGGCCATGAGTACGGTTTTCCTGTTGGGCTAGGCCGCCTCAGTGGCCGAGTCGATCAGATTGAGCGTGGCCCGCATCAGTGGCGCAAGCGGACTGCCCGCGCCGCTGTTGAAGCGCGGCACGGAAACGCGCACAACGGCGTTATCCCGCAGCAGCAGCGCATCCTGACCGTAAAGGCCGCCGCCGAAGAGATTGGGCTGCGGCAGATCCTCGCGCGTTTGGGCGTGTTCCAGCGTGCGCGTGCGACTCGCCACCATGTCATAGTATGCCTGCGCTGCCTCAGGCGTTTCGAACAGGCCAACCGTGATTTCGGCGAAGCTACCCCCCGCCTGAATGTAGTAAACCTTGAAGGTCTTGCCGTTTTCTTCGTCGCGCCGCGTCACTTCTTCTCCCGTCGTTTCGTTTGTGGTGCGCCGCCACTCGCCGCCGGCGTTCAACTGCGCCGGAAACGCAGCCAGCACCTGATCGAGCAGGCTGACATCCACGGCCTCGTCATCCTCCGCCGCGCTTTCGGCTTCGGCCTCAGGATCAGGTGTGGGTGTCGGGGTATGGGTGGGCGTCGGCTCCGGCGTATTGGTCGGCGTCGGGCTTGGGGTTATATCGAGATCATCCGGCGCGCAGGCCGCCAGCGCCAGTAGCAGTACGATCAACCAGTAAACATAACGATTACGTCCGGTCATTCATTAGCTCCCGCGTGAGCAATCATGTTCTGCCTCGCCGTTTTACACAGGCGGCATTCCAGACAAAAATGAAGGATTCAGGACAAGGGCTTATGCATCCGCCGGCTCCAGCTGCAGCCGTTTCGGCACTTCGCCCGTCATCACCATATGCGCGACTTCCATTTCGGTCACATCTTCCTTGCGAAAATCGCCGATCTTGCGCCCGCCACGGATGATGGTGAAGCGGTCGGCGATTTCGTGGACATGCGCGATGTTGTGTGTGATGAAGATGACCGACAGGCCGCGCTCCTTGGCCGCCAGCGTATATTTCAGCACTTCGCCGGTCTGCTTCACCGAAAGCGCCGATGTCGGCTCGTCGAGAATCAGCAGCTTTTTGCCAAAATAAACCGCCCGGCCAATCGCAATCGACTGGCGTTCGCCGCCCGAAAGCGACCCGACAGGTTCGTCGGCGCTGCGAATGCGAATGCCGATGTCCGCCAGCGCTTCGCGCGTGCGTTCCGACATTTCGCGATGGTTGAGCACGCGGAACGGCCCAATCTGCCGCGTAAGCTCCTGACCGAGCCAGAAGTTGCGCGCAATGCTGATGAGGGGCACGAGCGCCAGATCCTGATAGACGGTTTCGATGCCCAGCTCGCGCGCCGCATGCGGCGAGTTGATTTGAACTGGCCGCCCCTCGAAGAAAATCTGGCCGCGCGTCGGCGTGTGAACGCCGGTCAGAATCTTGATCAGGGTCGATTTGCCCGCGCCGTTGTCGCCCAGCAGGCCGATGATTTCGGGCCGGTTGACGACGAAGTTGACGCCCTTCAGCACATCGACCGAGCCGAAGCTCTTGTAAATATCCCGCATTTCCACAAGGGGGACGTCGGTTCGTATTTCGCTCATTTTCTCGCCCGCCTGACCGCAGTATTGATGACCACCGCGACGATAATGATGACCCCGATTACGCCGGAGAAAGCGCGCGAGTCGACGCCGACCAGCACGAGACCGGTCTGGAGCATGCCGAAGATGAGCACGCCGAGAAACGCGCCGATGATGCTGCCGTAACCGCCGCTGAGCAGCGCGCCGCCGATGACCGACGCGGCGATGACCTCCAGTTCCAGACCGTTACCCATCAGCGGGTCCACGTTGGCCAGGCGCGACACGTTGATGATGCCTGCCAGACAGGCCAGCATGGCCGAAATGACGAAGTTCGTCACCTTCACCCGGTTGACGTTGATGCCCTGCGCGCGCGCCGCCCCCGGATTGCCGCCAACGGCGAGTACATGGTTGCCATAACGCGTCTGCGTCAGGATGAACTGGAAGATGACCACCAGAATGAACCACCACATGACGCCGGAGCGCAGGTTCACGTCGCGCGGCACGAAGTGGAACTGGCCGTTCATCAACTCGAAGAAGCTGATCTCGAAGACCGGCTCAACCTGCGCTGAGAGGATGTTGTAATAGGCCGCCTGCAGCAGCAGGAAAATCGCGCCCAGCACGGCAACCGCCGTCAGCACGAAGCGCACGAATGCCATCGCCAGATAAAAATCGCGCATGTCGCGTGGGTCATCGCGGTAGCCGGCCACCTCCGAACGGAAGCCACGCCACGCGCTCGGAATCAGCCGGTAGCCCATATAGGCGATGACCGCCGCCAGCGCCAGCGCGCCCGCCGCGATCAGCCAGTGGCTGAAATGGATGTAAGGCGGCGGCAGGCGGTAGTCGGCGTAGCGCAGAATGCGCCCGTCGGCGACGACCACCAGCAGGATTGCTCGATAGGCCAGTAATGTACCTAAGGTGACGATGAATGAGGGAATACCCGTCCAGATCAGAATGAGGCCGTTAATCAGCCCCAGAATACCGGCGAAGATCAGGGCGATGATGGCCGCCGGGATGACGGAAGTGGTGATGCCGAAAACGCCCTCGGTCATCATCAGCAGGAAGATGAGCGCCCCCGCGCCATAGGTCGAACCAACCGACAGGTCGAACTCGCCCGAAATCATCAGGAAGGTCACGCCGATGGCGACGATGCCGCGCGTGATGTTGGTCGTCACGATACCGGCAAGCGACCGCGGTTCGAGGAACAGATCGGATGCCAGCGAAAAGACGATGAATAGGGCGATAAAGCCGATGATGCCGCCCGCGCCGGGCGATTTGGCGAGCGTATTGCGCAACGCCTGAGCCGCCGAGAGTTCGACGTCGATCGTGATATAGCGGTAGACCGCCACGCACGACAGAAAGATCAGCAGGCCGGGCGCTGTCAGTTCCTGCACGCCGGGCAGGTTATCGAATATCGAGCCGCCGCGTGGTACGAGCGTATGCAGGTCGAACATGCCGGACAGCAGCGCCGACATGCCGATGACGGCCGTCAGCAGCACGACCCACTGCGCCCACGCCCACGCCCGGTGATCGCGCCGCCACAGGCCATAGACCGTTCGCAGCGTCACCACGCCCCAGAGCGTGCCGCCGATGATCGCCAGAATTTCGGCGGTGTTCAGGTGGCTGCGGGGAATATTGATTCGCTCGCCCAGCGGCAGCCAGCCGGTCAACACCTGTTCGGCCAGCACCAGACTAACCACACCGATCACGCCGAGCAGGGCAATCGTCAGCAGAATGCCCGGAGCCATGCGCGAATGCGTGCCCTCGAAATAGTCCCGGATCGTCGGCACGCGCTCGTGCGTGAAGAAGCCCAGAGCCGTGCGTAAAGTCACCATACCCCAGAGCAAACATCCCGCGGCGACCGTCAGTTCAATCGGATTCAGGTTGCTGCGCGGGATGTTGGCGCGTTCGCCCAGCGCCAGCCAGCCGGTCAGGATTTGCTCGGTGATGATCAGGCTGGCGACGCCGACGATGACGAGGAGGACTGAGGTGATGGTCAGGTTGGACGAGCGCCTCGCCCGCTTTGGTTCGGCATAGCTAACCACGGTTGCCGAAGGTGATAGCTCGCCGCTTGCAGAAGAAATATCACTCATAGGCTGTAGTCCACAAATCCTAACGTTTCGTTCAAAAGAATGAACGCATCGTTGGGCCGCCCGCCTCCGGGCGCTATTTCGGCGCGGACGGTAACGGATACGCTCACCGGTTTTATTGGGTTCCATGAGTGGGGCGTTGCCACCCCACTCATGCGTTGCTGTCCCTCACCCTGCATCCCTCACCGGGGTGAGAGAGGCAGGGTTGAGGGCAAAAGTCGTCATAGCAGTCTAGCGATAACCGGCGGCCGTCAGCTCGATGATCGCGTCGACGTTGCTCTTGTCGATCACGCCGGGGCCGGTGAAGATGTCACCGCCGGGAGCGAGTTTGTACTGGCTGTTCAGGAACAACCACATGATGGTCTCGAAGCCCTGCAGGTACGGCTGCTGGTCAATCGCCTGAATCAGCCGGTCGTTCTGGATCATTTCGTAGATTTCCTGGCTGGTGTCGTGGGTGGTCGCATAGATGTAGCCCTCTTCACCACGGCCGGGAATGCCCATCTCTTCGGCGGCCAGATTCCAGCTCGACGCCGGGTTCGGGCCAAGCACGGTGATGGCGTTGACGTCGGGATTGGCGGCGAAGAAGTCCTGGATCGTGCCCGCCGACGAGGTCACGTCGTTGGTGATCGTCAGGCGCTGCACCGGAATGCCCACTTCGTCCATCACGCTTTCAACGCCAGCGCAGCGAGCTTCAAGACCGCTGTGGCCGACTTCCTGAATCGGGCAGACAACGCCGGTGATCTCGACGCCATCGGCAGCGGCTTCGGCCAGAATGCGCTGCGCGTTCGAGCGACCGCCGGTGAATTCATTCGCGCCGATGTAGAACAGCGCCGGCAACGCCTGATCCGTGCCCGCGTTCGGGTCAGCCGTGTTGAAGATGATCACGGGAATGCCCTGAGAAGCAGCGGTTTCGACGCAGTCGCGGATGACGTCAGGATTGGGCGCAGTCACGCCGATGCCATCCGGGTTGAGCGCGAGCGCGTCGTCGCAGTAACCGGCCATGGCGTTCACGTCGTCAACCGGGTCGGAGAGCCACTGGCAGTTCGCGTCTAGCAAGGCGCAGGCGTCTTCCATGCCCTTGATCACGACGATCCAGAAGGGATTGCCGACGCCGCCGTGGGAAACCATTGCGAAGGTCAGGCCGTCGTCCTGCGCCGAGACGGCGCCAAACGCGAGGGTAACGACGCCAAGAACAATGATCAAAAAGGGGAGAAACCGTTTCAGCAACGCGAATCTCATGGGTTATTTTCCTTTCAGTGTCAATTTTTGTACGAGAACTAACATTTGAGGTGGAAATGATTGTTTTGCAGGAATGGTTGCCGCGTCACCTCCTGAATTGCCGTCTTTATCATTCATGATGTTACGCGAATAGAAGGCATCCCGCCGATCCTTACTATAACATAATGCTTCCCGACTGCAACAAAACACACTTTTGAAATTCATTTTTCGCGTCACGCCGCGGCGAACACCGGCCGGTTTGCGAACAATAGTGTTACAATGCATGCGCCAGACGTTATCCGTCTGGGGCATGGGTTAGCGTCATTGAGGACTGCGGAGCATGTTGTATTCTGGCCGGCTGGCGGGTTGGCTATCGGTACTGGCGCTGATGGCGTTGATGGCGTTCGCACCGCCCGCGCAGGTTCCGGTGATCGAACTGTCTGCTCAGGCGGGCTTTGACGGCCGGTTTCGTGATGGCGAATGGCTGCCCGTGATGGTGCAGGCGCGCAACGAGGGCGATAGTGTCAGCGGGCGGCTGGTGGTGCGGCCGGAGACATCGGGCGCGGGCATTACCAATACCTTTAGTACACCGGTCGATCTGCCAACGGGCGCAGCCCAGTCGATCACGTTGTACATCACGGCGCAGAGCTTTGCTTCACAGGTGCGCGTTGAACTGATTGACGATCAGGGGCAGGTACTGGCATCCGAGACTGTTCCCATCCGCGCGGCGCAGCCAAAGGACCGGATCTACGTCGTGCTGTCCCAATCCCCCGCCGGCGCGGTCAGCATGACCGGCGCGACTTTTGGCGGCAGCGCTGCCTTCCAGACGAACTGGCGCGTTGAGGACCTGCCCACATTGGCCAGCGCGCTTACTCCGGTGGACGTTATCCTCTTCAGCGATATCGATAGCAGTGCAATGAGCAGCGCCCAGCAGCGCGCGCTGGCCGACTGGGTGAGCGACGGCGGTCATCTCATCGTAACCGGCGGCGCGGCATGGGAACGGACGGCTTCAGGGCTGGTCGACCTGCTGCCCATTGAACCGTCGGGAAGCATCACCACCCCGGACCTCAATGCGCTGGCTCGCTGGCTGCGCGTTTCACCGGCAACCAGCCTCACCGGGGAAACCGTGCTGGCAACCGGCAGCCTGCGCCCCGGCGCGCAGGTGCTCGTCAGCGCGGGCGATACGCCGCTGCTGGTCCGGCGCAAGCACGGAGCCGGCACGGTCGATTATCTCGCCGCCGATCCCAACACCGCGCCGCTGCGCGGCTGGTCGGGCCTGACCGCGTTGTGGCAGACGCTGCAACTAACGGTCGCGCCCCAGCCGGGCTGGACGAAAGGTTTTACGCAATGGGACCTCGCCTCGGACGCGGTCGAAATCCTGCCCGGCTTTAACCTGCTGCCGGACGCGCTGCCGCTCTGCGGGTTCCTCGGCCTGTACATCATCCTGATTGGGCCGGTCAATTATTTCGTGCTCTCGCGGCTCAACCGGCGCGAACTGGCGTGGATCACCATCCCTCTGCTGATCGTCGTATTCAGCGCGCTGTCATGGCTGCTGGGCTTCAATCTGCGCGGCACGGAGGCAACGCTAAGCCGGCTGGCGGTAGTGCGTTCGTGGCCGGAAAGCGACCGGGCGATTGTCGATGGGCTGGTCGGCCTGCTGTCGCCGCGCCGGGCGCAGTATAACCTGACGCTGGCGGGCGGAAGCGCCCTGCGCCCGCTGCCGCGCGTTGCCGATGGCAATGTTCTGACGACGAACGTCCAGTCGAGCATCGACATACGCCAGACCAACGTCTTCACAGCCAGCGATTTCGCGGTCGATGCCAGTTTTATCGCCGGGTTCAGCACAACGGGCACGGTCGAAAAACCGGCAATCGGCGGCTCGGCGTCGCTGGCGCTGGATCGCGCGACCGGCCTGTGGCGGGTTCGCGGGCTGGTCCGCAACGAGAGCGACCAGACGCTGGAAAACCCGGTCGTGCTGGCGCGGGGCGTGGCGCACCGGCTTGAAGCACCGCTCGCGCCGGGCGATTCGGCGGCCTTCGACTTCACCCTGCCGGAAGAAACGGCCCCGCCGCCGCTGCTGGCAACGTCTGCCGCAGGGACGCCCCGCTACGCGTTCTCGTTCTACAATGCCATGCTGCAGGCCCAGACGGTCAATGACATCCTCGGCACGGAACCGCTGCGTCCGGGCGCGCGGCTAACATCCGAGGACGAAGAACAACGCCGCCGCCGTCTGTTTCTGGCCTCGTTTGTCAACGACTTCTATGCTTATGCCTCCACCACCGCCGCCTCGACCGTTTCGACGGGCCGCGCAGATCACGTCTATCTGGCGGGCTGGAACGCCGGCACATCCCCGCTGCCGGTTGAACTGGAGGGCGCTGCATGGAACAGCAACGACACGACGCTCTATCTGATCGAACTGGAAGTCGAGCATGTCCCGCCGACGGGCAACGTGACGATTACCTCCGACCTGTTTAGCTGGACCGCCGAAGAACAGACCGGGCTGAGGGACTTTGCGCCATTCAACCTGTCGCTGCAACCAGGCGATCAGGTGGCATTCCGCTTCATCCCGTTTCCGTCGGCTGTGCTGAATGAAGTCCGCACGCTGAAGATCGCTCTCGAACGGACCAGCATCGGCGACCACGCCATCCCGATAGAAGTGTTCAACTGGCTGGACGGCGTCTGGGAAGAAGTGACGCTGATCGAGCGCATCTGGCAGGCGGAAGACCCGGAGCCATATCTGGGGCCGCAGAACATGGTGATGGTGCGCGTCACGTCCGACCTCGTCGGCGGTTTCATACGTATCGACCGGCTGCATGTCGAGCAGCAAGGGCGATTCTGAATCATCACCTGCGCTGCCTCGCCGCCGACCGGCGATTCGTCACCTTCAACTGAGCTTTAGAGAAACTGTCATGCCACATCCGGGCGGATTCATCGTATAATTGAATTACGATTTATTACACCACGCGGCCTGCGGGGAGATGTAACCTTCACTACCATGCAACCACCGGCAACCCGGAGCGCCGGCTCTCGACAGACCTGTGAATCCTGTTTTACTGTAGACTGGCTGGCAGATAATCGTATTCTGTGCCTGCGCTTCGCCAATACCAGCCGGGCGGCGGTTGACCGGGCCGCCGCCGATCTGAAACGCGAGCTTGACTGCGTGCCGGAAGGAGCCAGTTTTTATCTGCTGCTTGATCTCCGCCAGCCCAACGCGGTCATCACGCCGTTCGGCCTGCGTCGTATCCGCGAAATCGCCCGCTATCGTCCCGACGTCCAGCTGCGACTGGCAGTGGTGACGATGGACCAGCTATCCCTTGAGATTGCGAAACTTTCCGGGCGCGGCACCTGTCTGGGCGACCATTGCAGCCATTATGTTGGTGTTCAGGAAGCGCAAGCCGTTGCCTGGCTGCTCTCTGGCGATACAATCGCCCTGTCTTCCTCCTGAACCGTTCCCGCGCCGGAACAACCTTGTGAGGTAATACGCCGTGCGACGTGTAACGCTGGTCGTTGCGAGCCTGCTGGTGAGCGCTCTGTTTCTGTGGCTGGCGCTGCGCGATGTGCCGCTGGCCGAAGTCGAGCGCAGCATTCGTCAGGCCGATCCGGTCTGGATCGCGATCAGCTTTGGCACGATTGGCCTTGCTTTGTGGACGCGCGCCGTACGCTGGCGCGGGCTACTCGGCTTTCGCATTTCGCTCCGCGATGCCTTCACGATCATCTCGGTGACGTTTCTCATTAACCAGCTTCCGCTGCGGGCCGGAGAAGTCGCGCGCAGCCTGCTGGCGACTCGCTCCGGCGTGCCGGTGGTCACAGCGGCGACCAGCATCGTCGTCGAGCGGTTGTTGGATACACTGCTGGTGGTCTTGCTGCTGGCGTTCGGCCTGAGCCGCCTGCCCGATACCGTACCGGCAGCCTCGCAGGCGGCGCTGCTTTTTGGCATCGGCGCAGTCGCCGCGTTTGCCGTGCTGCTGGCTTTTGCCCGCTATCCCGCGGTCGCTCGTCGCCTGCTGGCCCGGCTGGAGACGCGCGCCGGTCTGATCAGACGCCTTAACCTGCGGCGGCTGGTGGATCACGTGCTGGACGGACTGCAACCGCTCACGCACTGGCGCAGCGCCGCTCACGCGCTTGTCTGGACGCTGATTTCGTGGGCGGTTTCGCTGACGACGTTTTACACGCTGGAGCAGGCGCTGGCGGTCGAGGGCGTCGACCTATGGCTGATGTCGGTGCTGGCCGTGTCGCTGGCGTCGTTCAGCATCGCCATTCCGATCAGCGTGGCGGCGATTGGGCCGTTTGAAGGCGCGGTCCGGCTGGCAGGAGAAGCTATCCGGCTGGCGCCGGTTGTCGCGGCCTCGCTCGGATTTCTCTTCCATGGCCTGACGATTGCCGCCTACGCCGTGTTTGGCGTGACCGGCCTGCTGGCGCTTGGCGTCTCGCTTGGCGATGTCATGCGCGCCGCCGGAAAGCAGCCGGAAGCCTCACAAGGGCTTTAGGCGCTCAAGTTAAGCCTGACGTTCGCCAGCGAAAAGCAATCGGGCATGGCGTCGCCATGCCCGACAAAGCCTCTCGGATGTTCTGCCGCGCCTTCAGGGCGCGTTTTGTCCCCGCGCCGAGGGCAGCAATCGCCCTATTCGCTCACGGTAAAGGTGCAGCTACCCTCTTCAAACGGCGTTCCGGTCCCCGGCCCGAATTGCTTGTAGCCGTCGCTGATGGCCTCGCGCCACGTGACGCGATAGGTGATGACGTACTCGCCGGGAGCCAGCGGTCCGTACGGCACAAACCAGTACTGATACCAGTCGCCGTTCTGCTGTGTGATCGGCGCGGCGTAGAGCCGCCAGTTCGTCAGCCGTTCTCCGTTAATCGCCACTTCGTAAATCACGTTCTCGATGTGATCCTGAAGCTGTTCCCGCGTGCGGGCGTACCAGCTCCAGTAGATGTCGATGGTCGCGCCGCGCCGCAGATTGCGCGGGGCGGGCAGGCCCATGGCCGGGTTATCGCAGTAAGCCAGCACGTCGACGCCTTCCTGCGATGAAGCGCTGCCCCGCTGGCCAGAGCCGGGTCCGAACGTCGGCGTCGGGCCGCCGATTGGGCCGCCTGTTGGCCCGCCGACCGGCCCCGACGGCGCGCTGCTGGTCGCATTGGCGGTGGCATTGCCCGTAATGCTGCCCACCAGCGCGGTAGCGGTCATGTTAAACGCGCTCAGGTCGATCACCTGCGTTCCCGGCGCGCTGCTGGCGGCATCTTCCGTCTCAGTATCACTGGCTGGCGTCGTCACCAGCACGGATGGCGGCGGCGTTGGCGACACCGGCACGCCGCCGAGAATGGCTGTCGGGAAGGCGGTGCCGAGCGCAATGGCGGTCTGGTCGATGGTTGGCGTAAAGGTCGGGATCGGCGTCTGGGTTGGCCGGATAAAGAGCAGCGACGCCGAAACCCAGCCCTCGGTCCCGTCTTCCATCAGAATATTGATCCAGGTTCCGTCGGCATTTTCGCCCAGCACTTCGACGCCGGTTCCGGGGGCGAGAGCTGTGATCGCGCTGAAATTTGTGCCCGGCCCTTCGCGGACATTGACCGTCTGGCGCGACTGGATGACGCCCAGAATGGGCGGGACTTCGGTCGGCGTGGGCGTGTCTGAGGGCGTGGGCGGAATCGGCGTGTCAGACGGCGTAAACGTGAATGTCGGCAGCGGCGTCCGCGTCGCGACCGGCGTCGCGGTGAAACGCGGCGTCAGGCTGACGATCGGCGCGAGGGTCGCGGTCGGAGCCTGAGCCTGCTGCGGCGCGCCCGTGTTGCAGGCGGCAAAGCCCAGCAGGCCAATCAACGTAAACGCAAAGAGTCGTCTCATCATAAAGTCACACTTGGCTCACAAGCAGGCGCAAATCCAGCTTTCTGTGGGCTTCCGCCGCCAGCTTAACAGTAAACGCATGGTTACGCAAAACAGTTGAGGCACGTCTGAAAGCTTAAGTAGGAATTAAGCCTTATAGCTCACTCACGATTTTTACAAGTTTTTAGTCGTTAACCGTTTGACAAGCAAATTGAGAGTTTACTACACTGTAGGAACCGTATTGCGATACAAATTTCCTCGCGATGCGTCTGTGCCTAGTTTTGAAAGCAGGAGTATTTACATGAAAAACCTCCGGATGGCGACAGCCCTAGTCGTTGTTGCGTTGCTGCTGGCGCTTGTGCCCGCCTCGCTGGCGCAGGACCAAACCTTTGGCCTGTCTGTGGAAGATAAGGCAGTCCTTGATGCCGCGAACGCAGCCACGGCGTCGGCGACCTCCGCTCAGTTTAACTTTGTCGCGAATCTCACTGCAACTTCTGAAGGCGAGACCCTGACGCTCGATCTAAGCGGCACAGGCCTGTTCGATCAAAACGAAAACGGGGAAGCGAATTTCCAACTGTCCCTGAACGGCAGCGCGGACATGGGTGAGAACGGTCAGATGCCATTGACGGCGGAAATTCGCGTCATCGATAGCACGCTGTATTTCATGGTTCCTGCGCTCCTCGGCCCGCAGTGGCTGTCGCTGTCGCCCGACGAGGTGAGCGGTTTGTCAAGCGACATGGGCTTTGACCCGGCGGAACTGGCAGCCGGCGATATGTCGAGCCTTGAGGGTGCGGAAGGGTTTGGCGAGATGATGGCCGCGCTGGCTGAAGTGCAGCCCGAGCAGTACATCTCCATGACCCGCAACGGCGATCAGTTCACCACGACCATCGACCTCGTCGGCCTGATCAGCTCTGAAGCCTTCCAGTCGTTCATCCGCAGCAGCGTCGAGGCGAATGCCGACTCGATGGACGAAATCAGCGAAGCCGATCTCGACGAGCTCAACGAAATGCTCGCCGAGCTGCCGGCAGCGCTTCAGGATTCGAGCCTGACGCTCGACCAGTATGTCACTGACGGCATGATCAGCCGCACGGTCCTGAACGTCGCGCTGAATATCGACCCAAGCGCGGTTGGCGAGGACGAACCGGCTGTGAGCATCGCGCTGACCTTCGATATCAGCCTGAGCGGCTACAATCAGGACTATACAATTGAAGTGCCGGAAGACGCCGTGAGCTTCGCCGAGATGATGAGCGGCATGAGCGCCAGCAACTAGGTGTCACAGGTTCCGAGCGCCGCGACCGGTGTTCGGCCTGACAACACTTCGAGTCATCGGCGGGGGGTTGGCTATAGACGCCAACCCCCTTTCATTTAGACAGATATGGGTGTGTTGCAGCAATTGGAGGAACTCACATGACCGCGCACCGTGCCCTTCGGCCCGTGTTGTGGCTTGTATCGCTCATGGCGCTTCTGCTGCCGGCGACGGCGATGACCGCGCAGGGCAGCCAAACGGCGCTGCTTTCAGAGGCGTTTGAACGGCTTGATCGGGCGGAAAGCCTGACGTTTTCATTTGACATCACCTTTTTCATGACTGGGAGGCCGGGGGATTACGGCGAGATCGAGCTGACCGGTTCCGGCATCATCCACGCCGGTGCTGATCGGTCGCTGGAGCTGGTCGTCGATGGCCAGTCTGACTGGCTCGGCGAAACGACGCCAATCGCCGTCGAGCTGCGAATTGTCGATCAAATCCTTTACTATCAAACCGGGGAGATGCCGCAGTTCGCGGGCGCGCCTCTGGGCGAATTAGCCCTCTTGTTCCAGCAACAACTGACCGCAAGCTTGCAAAGCAACGTCTCCGGTGAAGGCAGCGGGCAAACTGGCGCTGCGGCACAGACCGCGCTCGACAACCTGATAGAGCATCTTATGGCGATCGACCTGACATCGTTCGCAACGACGACCCGGCTGGCCGACATCCGACTGGAAGGCGAAGCCATGGCGCATTTTCGCACGACGCTGGCCGTTGACGAGTTACTGCGGTCGCAGCAGATGATGGATGTGCTCGTGTCGATCGTCGCCATCAGCGATCCGCAGACCGCTGAGACAATCGGCCCCGCCGAAGCCGAACTGGCGCGTACGCGGCTGGAGCAGGCCGTGTCTGCGGCTTTGACGGTGGACTACTATGTGAATGGCGCAACCGGCGAGCTATATCGCATCGAACCCGCGGTTGATCTGCTGTTCGATCCAGCGGCGATGGATAGGGAAGGCGACGCCATCAGCCTGAAGCTGAACGCCGGGCTGACCATGAAGGACTATGACGCCGCGCCGCCCGTTGTCGCGCCGGCCAATGCCGTCGTCGCGGACGCCGGCTCTCTGCTGGGCGACAACACGCCGGAAACTCCGGCCGCCACGCCGGCTTTCGCCTTCCCGACATCCACCCCCCTGGCGGCTGATGTGCCAACCGTGACGGATGCTCAGGCCATCAGCGCCAACATCCCGATGCAGGTGCGCCTGAGCGCTGCCGGGCCGACCGACCTGATCTACACCTCTCCCGGCGATGAAACGATCAATGTCGTCGTCCGCAGTCTGGAGGAGCCGGGAACGGTCGATACCACGCTGGAAATCCTGACGGCGACCGGCACAAGGCTGGCTTATAACGACGACCATGGCGGCAATCGAAGCGAACTGGCGCTGTTTGACTCGGCGATTGAAGCGCTGCAGCTAAGCGCCCCCAGCAGCTACACCATCCGCGTGACGTCTTTCAGCGGCGCGGCGGAGGGCAATGTCGAGGTGCTGGTGGAATCTGACGCCGCCCCCACGCCGTCGCAGCCGACCGCTGTTCCGGGCCAGACGATGGGCAGTGTCGAGCGCGTGACCGGAAACGTGCCGGCAAATGGCCAGTACACCTTCGAATTCGACGGAACCGCAGGCGAAATTATCACGCTGACCGTGCGCGCGACCGGCCCAAGCGACTTCGACCCGCGAGTGACGCTCTACGGCCCGAATGGAGCGCTGGTGGCGCAGAACGACGACCACGGAGAGGACGACCCGACGCTAGGCCGGTTCGACTCGCGCCTGAGCGAACTCGTACTGCCTGCCACCGGGACCTATTCGGCGGTCATCAGCGGGTTCGCCGGCATGGGCGGGCCGTTTGAACTGGAACTGGAACTGGCGGGGGCAGAGAGCACCAGGCCACAGCCAACGGCAGTCCCGACGGGAACGCCAACGGAAGAACGGGTCATTTATGACCGCATCGAGAGCAATGACTTCTATCTGACCAGAATCGAGGTCAACGCCGGCGACGTTTATACGCTGACGGTTCGCGCCATCGACGGCGATCTGGACCCGCAACTCTACGTCTATGACTGGGAAGACAATCTGGTAGCGGTCAATGACGATCACGGCACGATCGACCGCTCCATCGGCCAGTTGGACTCGCGTATCCAGAACCTGATTTTCCGGGAAACGGGGACGTATGAGATCGAGATTCACGGCTACGGCGACACCTCCGGCGGTTTCGCGCTGGTGATCACGCCGGTGGCGACCGGAGCGCCGACCGGAAGCGGCATCGACGAGGTGACGACCGGCACGCTTGAAAGCGAGGGCAGTTACACAACGACCTTTGAGGCGCAGGCAGGCGATTATGTATCCGTCGCCGTGCGCGCGCTCAGCGGCGATCTGGACCCGGCGGTCACCGTGTATGACCCGGATGGTTTCGTCATCGCCTTTAACGACGACCACCAGACGCTCGACTCGACGCTCGGCCAGTTCGATGCGAAGACCCAGACGCTGCTGATCGACCAGACAGGGACGTACACCATCGAAGTGACCGGTTATCTGGACACTGCCGGCATGTTCGCCATCACGACGACAATCATCCGTTAGACGCGCGAGTTGTGCGGGGGCGCTCCATCGAGGGCTGCCCCCGCACGGCGTTGAATCGCGGCGCCATGTGGCGCGTTCCCGTAGGTGAAGCAGCGTTGACTTGCTCCCTGCCGCTTGATAAAATCTTGCTGGCGGAGGAATATCCTTCGTAATGCTGTGATGGGGCAGTGGCGGAATTGGCAGACGCCGGACACTTAAAATGTTCTGTCCGAAAGGACGTGTGGGTTCGAGTCCCACCTGCCTCATCGTTTCCGCCGAAGCGCAACCGAACATAACGATCCCAAAGCGCGGCCAGTAACTGGCCGCGCTTTTTCGTTCCCGCACCCGCCGCAGGGACAATTGTTACCTCAACTCCGTGACCTTTGTTTTTCAGCCGCATGTGAAAATATGCACAACGGAACCGCAGAAGAAGAAAGGTTCTTGCATGCGTCTGGTGCGGCTGTTCAATAGCCTGACAGGCAGGCTAGGACACAAAGGAAGCGACGTCAGCCTGACGTTCCGGGGGTTCCTCCTCGCCCTCTTTTCCCGCATGTGTCATGCCCTGCCCGGGCTATCCGGATCGAGACGTCTGGCTGTTGCGACCGTCGAAATCGAACCACTGGCACGGTATCGCACTCCGTCCGACCCGGCGGCCACATGCCGGTTTGCAGCCGGCAGCAGGCCGTGGCGCCAGAAGCTCTAAGCGGCAGGCGACCGGCCAGGCGCACTCCGGGGTGCGGGTTCCACACGGTATCCAGGTTTCGCGGGCGAACGATCCACAGATCCTCCCGTACCCCGGAGCACACCCCCTCACGCTGCTGCGTGATCCTTGCCTGACGCCTCCGCTTGGACAGCAAAGATTGGGCTTTTATAACCGCTCCAGTTGGATTGGAGCGGAGCAAAATCGAGGGTCATAAGATGCAGCGAGATAGAGTCGCGTTACCAAGCGACGACAAACGCTGGCGCATCGTTCAGGGAACCATGAGGCGGCACGGTTACGAGCCGGATGCTCTAATCGAGACGCTGCACACGGTTCAGGAAGCCTTCGGCTATCTGGACGAAGTCGCTCTACGCTATGTCGCCGCCAGCCTCCAAATTCCGCTCAGCCGCGTGTTCGGCGTCGCCACCTTCTACAACTATTTCATGCTAAAGCCTCAGGGCGAGCATAGCTGCGTCGTCTGTCTGGGCACAGCCTGCTACATCAAGGGCGCTGCCGGCGTGCTGGAAGCGCTGGAAGGCGCAACCGGCATCAAGGCGGGCCAGACCACGCCAGACAAGAAGGTGTCGCTGCTGTCGGCCCGCTGCCTCGGCGCGTGCGGGCTTGCGCCCGCTGCCATTTTCGATGGCGAGGTCGCCGGTATGTTGTCGCCAGAAGCGGCGGTCAGGCGAGTGAGTGAATGGATTGACGATGAACGTTGAAGAACTTCATCAACTTGCCGAACAGGAGCGTAAAGCACAGGCGGCGTTCAAAAACCGCATCTTTGTTTGCAGTGGCACCGCCTGTCTGTCGGCCCACAGCGATCAGGTCAAAGAGGCGCTGGAAGCGGAAGTGAAAAAGCGCGGTCTGGAAAAGACCTGCGCCATCACGGGCGGCGGCTGTCGCGGATTGTGCGCCGCCGGGCCACTGATCACGGTGGAGCCACAGGATGTGCTCTATCAGAACGTCCAGCCGTCGGACGCAGCGGACATCATCGACAGCCTCGACGGCGAGCCGGTCGAGCGGCTGGTTTGCCCGCCCGATCACCCGTTTTTCACCAGACAGCACAAGGTCGTGCTGGAACACGAAGGCAAGCTCGATTCCGAACGGATCGAGGATTATCTGGCCGTTGGCGGCTACAGCGCCGTCATCAAGGCCGTCACCGAAATGACGCCGCAGCAGGTGCTCGATGAAGTGCTGCGCAGCGGCCTGCGTGGCCGCGGCGGCGCGGGCTATCCGACCGGACTGAAGTGGAGCACGGTCGCCAAGGCGCAGGGGCCGCACAAATACGTCGTCGTCAACGGCGACGAGGGCGACCCGGGCGCGTTCATGGATCGCAGCGTCATGGAAGACTATCCGCACCGCGTGCTGGAAGGCATGATCATCGCCGCTTACGCCGTCGGCGCGGACAAAGGCTTCCTGTACGTGCGCGCCGAATATCCGCTGGCGATCAAGCGGCTGCAGCTCGCCATCCGGCAGGCGCAGCGGCTCAACCTGCTCGGCCCGAACATCTGCGGCACGCCGTTTAGCTTCACGGTGCAGATTCGTCTTGGGGCCGGGGCGTTCGTCTGCGGCGAGGAAACCGCGCTCATCGCGTCCATCGAAGGTGGGCGAGGCCAGCCACGCCCGCGCCCGCCGTATCCGGCGGAATCGGGCCTGTGGGGCAAACCGACGCTCATCAGCAACGTCGAAACCTTCGCCAACATCGCGCCGATCATTCGCAACGGCGGCGACTGGCTGGCGAAGATCGGCACGGAAAAGAGCAAGGGAACCAAGGTATTCGCGCTCTCCGGTCAGGTCGTCAACACCGGCCTGATCGAAGTGCCGATGGGCACGACGCTGCGCGAAATCGTCTATGGCATCGGTGGCGGCATCCCCAATGGCAAGAAACTGAAAGCCATCCAGACAGGCGGGCCGTCCGGCGGCTGTATCCCGGCGCAGTTCATCGACATGCCGGTGGACTATGAGTCGCTCCGCGAAGTCGGCTCGTTCATGGGCTCCGGCGGCATGATCGTCATGGATGAAACCTCGTGCATGGTCGACGTCGCCAAGTTCTTCATGGAATTCTGCATGACCGAGTCGTGCGGCAAATGCGTGCCCTGCCGTGTCGGCACGGCGCACATGTACGACATTCTGACCAAGATCACGCGCGGCGAAGCTACGTTGAAAGATCTGGAGCTGCTGGAAGAACTGTGCGAGCTCGTCAGCAATACCAGCCTGTGCGGTCTGGGACAGGCGGCTCCGAACCCCGTCATCAGCACGCTGCGCTATTTCCGCGACGAATATCTGGCGCACATTGTCGACAAGACCTGTCCGGCAGGCGTCTGCAAAATCCACAAACCGGCAGTCGACGAAACGCCGTCGCTGCATGCCTCGGAGGTGCTGTCGTGAGCCGTGTCGTTACCCTGAAAATCGACGACCGCGACGTCAGCGGTCGCGACGACGAAACCGTGCTCGAAGTCGCGCGTGAAAACGGCATCGACATGCCGACGCTCTGTCAGGTCGATGGCCTGTCGTCCGTCGGCGCGTGCCGCCTGTGTCTGGTCGAAGTGAAGGGCGTGCCGAAGCTGCTGCCCGCCTGCACAACCTACGTGACCGAAGGCATGGAAGTCTGGACCAGTACCGAGCGCATCAACCGCTACCGTCGCCAGATCGTCGAATTGCTCTTCTCGGAAGGCAACCACATCTGCGCGGTATGCGTGTCCAACGGGCACTGCGAATTGCAGAATCTGGCGATCCGCCTCGGCATCCAGCACATCGACTATCCCTATCGTTACCCGAAAGCGACGGTTGACGCCTCGCACGAACGCTTTGGCTTCGACGGCAACCGCTGTGTTCTGTGCACGCGCTGCGTGCGCGTCTGCGACGAGATCGAAGGCGCGCACACATGGGACGTGAAGGGCCGCGGCATCAACTCGCAGGTCATCACCGACCTCGACCAGCCGTGGGGCGAATCGCCGACCTGCACCAGTTGTGGCAAGTGCGTGAACATCTGCCCGACCGGCGCGCTGTTCGAGAAGGGCAAGTCGGTCGCCGAGATGACCAAGCGGGGAGAGTTTCTGCCCTATCTGACGACCATGCGAGGGAAGAAACAACGATGACCAAGAAACGTGTTGCAACCGTCTGGCTGGACGGCTGTTCGGGCTGCCATATGTCCTTCCTCGACATCGACCACCGGCTGCTCGATCTGGCGGACGCCATTGACCTCGTTTACAGCCCGCTGGTCGATTTCAAGGATTTCCCCGACGACGTGGACGTGACGCTGGTCGAAGGCGCGATCAGCAGCGAAGAGGATCTGGAGAAGATCCAGCGCATTCGCAGCAAAACCAAAGTTCTGGTTTCGCTTGGCGATTGCGCCGTAACGGGCAATGTGCCGTCGCTACGCAATCCCGTCGGCGTCGGCCCCATCCTTCAGCGCGTCTACCTCGACGAGCACCCGCTGGGCGCGGCTCCCGATCAGGTCGTGCCAAAGCTACTGCCCGCGGTGCGCCCCGTCCATTCGGTCGTACAGGTTGACGTGTACGTGCCGGGCTGCCCGCCCTCCGCCGACACCATCTTCCACGTCGTGAGCGAGCTGGTCGCCGGACGCATCCCCGACCTGACCGACCGTACCCGCTTCGGCGCATAGGAGACGCAGCCATGGCGCAACAGATCACGATCGACCCGGTCACCCGCCTCGAAGGGCACGGCAAAATCACCATCCAGTTGAATGACGCGGGCGAAGTCCAAGACGCGCAGTTCCATGTCACGCAGTTGCGCGGCTTCGAAAAATTCTGCGAGGGCCGCCCGTTCCACGAAATGCCCTCGCTGATGGCGCGCATCTGCGGCATCTGCCCGGTCAGCCATCTGATTGCTTCGGCCAAGGCGTGTGACGCGCTGCTGGCCGTGCGCGTGCCACCCGCCGCAGTCGCGCTGCGCGAATTGCTCAATCTGGCGCAACTGGCGCAGTCGCACGCGCTCAGCTTCTTCTATCTCTCGGCCCCTGACCTGCTGCTCGGCATGGACGCCGACCCGGCCAAGCGCAACATCTTCGGCGTCTACCAGACCAACCCGCAGATGGCGCGCGACGGTATCCGGCTGCGTCAGGCGGGACAGCAGATCATCGAAATTCTGGGCGGCAAACGCATCCATCCCGGTTGGGTCGTGCCCGGCGGCGTCAGCGAACCGCTGACCGAACTGAAGCGCGAGCAAATTCTGGCGATGCTGCCGGAAGTCGTGCAGATCACCCGCAACACGCTCGACTGGTACAAAGAGACGTTCCAGCGTTTTGAAGAAGAAATCCGCACCTTCGCCAACTTCCCGACGCTGTTCATGTCGATTGTCGGCGAAAACGGGCGCATGAACGTCTACGACGGCAAGCTGCGCTTCATCGACGCAGAGGGGAAGATCGTCGCCGACAACATCGACGGCAACGACTATGCCGACTACATCGCCGAAGCCGTGCAGCCGTCGTCCTATCTCAAGTCGCCCTACTACAAGCCGCTTGGCTTCCCGGCAGGCATCTATCGCGTGGGGCCGCTGGCGCGCCTCAACATCGTCGAGTCGCTCGGCACGCCGCTGGCGGACGCCGAAATGCCCGCCTTCCGGCAGCTTGACCGCCAGAGTTCGTTCCACTTCCACTACGCGCGGCTGATCGAAGTCCTGTACGCATGGGAGCGCATCGAGCAACTGCTGAACGACCCGAAGATCCTCGATGAGCACGTGCGCGCCCGCGCGGCGGTCAACGCCGATGAAGGCGTCGGCGTCGCCGAAGCGCCACGCGGCACGCTGATCCATCACTACCAGATCGACAAGGACGGGCTGATTACGCGGGCCAACCTGATTATCGCCACCGGGCACAACAATCTGGCGATGAACAGGGGCGTCCTGCAGGTCGCGCAGCACTTCGTCAAGGGGGCGCGCCTCGATGACGGCATGCTCAACCGCGTGGAAGCGGTCGTGCGCGCCTACGACCCGTGTCTGAGTTGTTCGACACACGCCGTCGGTCAGATGCCGCTGCACGTGCAGTTGCTCGCGCCCGATGGCAGCGTCGTCGACGAGCTTGTGCGGTAGGTAGACCATGATGGTGCTGGTCATCGGCTACGGCAATCCACTGCGAGGGGATGATGGCGCCGGCCCGGTGGCGGCGCAGCGCCTCGCCGCCGCTGGCCAGCACCCGCTTGTCGATATTCGCGCCTGCCACCAGCTCACCCCGGAACTGGCCGAGCCGGTCAGCCGGGCATCGCTAGTCGTGTTCATCGACGCGGCGGTCGGCGGCACGCCGGGCGTTATCGCGCAATCGGAAGTGCTTCCGGAAGCGCCCGAAGGCATTTTCACCCACCACGTCACCCCGGCAACGCTGCTGGCAGCGGCGCGCGACCTTTACGGCGCTTGCCCTCGCGGCGTGTTGCTTTCCATTCACGGCGCGGATTTCGGGCTGGGCGACGAACTTTCACCACACGTGGAAAACGCGCTACCGAAGCTCATTCAGCGAGCGCAGGCGCTGATTGACCGGGAACTTGAAGCAAGCAAAGTGAAGGCGGAGGAATGACAGATGCATGAATTCGGAATTACCGAATCGATTGTAACCAGCCTGCTGGCCGACCTGAAGCAAAAAGGCGTCGAGTCCGTCAGCGAAGTGCAATTCCGGCGCGGCAGTGCCTTTTCCGAGGACGCGCTGCGACAGGCGTTCGGCGCTCTTTCGGCGGGAACAATCCTCGAAGGCGCGAAGCTCAGCATCGAAACGGTCAATCTGGTACACAACTGCGGTTGTGGCTATACACAGGTCATCACCAGCGACGACCTGATCGGGCACATGTTCGTTTGCCCGCAGTGCGGGCTGATGCGCGAGATAGACGAAGCGCACGATCTGGAACTGATCGGCGTGAAAACGGGAAAATCAGAGGACGCTCCCGCGACACGCTGATGATCGAACACGACGCTCGCGTGCTCGTCACGATCACCGGCGCGGTACAGGGTGTCGGCTTCCGGCCCTTTGTTTATCGCCTCGCGCGCGATCTGGGCCTGCGCGGCTGGGTGAATAACTCGCCGCGCGGCGTCATGATCGACATCGAAGCGCCGGACACGCAGATCCGGCAGTTCCTGAGCCGCGTTCAGGTCGAAAAGCCGCCGCACGCCATTATCCAGTCGCTGGACTGGCAGACGCTGCCGCCTGCCGGTTACACACGGTTCGAGATACGGGAAAGCGAGACAGACGGCGTAAAGACCGCGCTCGTCCTGCCGGACCTCGGTACATGCCCGGAGTGTCTGCGCGAGCTTTTCGACCCCGCAAACCGCCGTTACCGCTATCCCTTCACCAACTGCACCCACTGCGGGCCACGCTTCACCATCATCGAAGCGCTGCCCTACGACCGGCCCGCAACGACCATGAAACATTTTCCGATGTGCCCCGACTGCCAGGCGGAATACGAAAACCCGCTCGACCGGCGCTTTCACGCCCAGCCGAACGCTTGTCCGACCTGCGGGCCGCAGCTTGCGCTGTGGGATAACGCGGGAAAAGTTCTGGCAGAGCGCGACGACGCCCTGCTGAAAACAGCGGAAGCGCTACGACAGGGCCAAATTGTCGCCGTCAAAGGCGTGGGCGGCTTTCACCTGATGGTCGATGCGCGGGACGAAGCGGCAGTGCGACGCCTGCGCCAGCGCAAGAACCGCGAGGACAAACCCTTCGCGCTCCTGCTGCCATCGCTCGAAGCGGCAAAGGAAGCCTGTGATGTTTCGCCGCTGGAGGCCGAATTGCTCACCTCGCCGGAAGCGCCGATTGTGCTGCTGAAACGGCGCGGCGGCGACATTTGCGAGGCGGTCGCGCCCGGCAATCCGTATCTGGGCGTGATGCTGCCGTCGAACCCGCTGCACCACCTGCTCATGCACGAGCTTGGCTTCGCCGTTGTCGCCACCAGCGGCAATCGCTCCGGCGAGCCGATCTGCATCGACGAACGCGAAGCGCTGGAACGGCTGCGCGGCATTGCCGATCTGTTTCTGATCCATAACCGGCCGATTGCCCGCCACGCCGACGACTCGATTGTGCGCGTCATGGCGGGCCGCCCGCAGATTGTGCGGCGGGCGCGTGGCTATGCGCCGCTGCCCGTGCTGCTGGAACAGGACGCGCCAACGGTGATCGCGGCGGGCGCGCACCTCAAAAACGCGGCGGCGGTCGCGGCAGGCAGGCAGGTATTCATCAGCCAGCACATCGGCGACATGGACACGCCCGAAGCCTTCGACGCCTACCGGCGTGTCATCGCCGATTTTCAGGACCTCTACAGCCTGAAGCCTGAACGGGTTGTCCATGACCTGCACCCCGATTATCGCTCGACGCAGTACGCCCGCGGCCTGCAACTGCCCGCTACCGGCGTCCAGCATCATTACGCTCACGCGCTGTCGTGCATGGCGGAACATCATCTCCATGCTCCGGCGCTGGCGGTCACGTGGGACGGAACCGGCCTCGGAACCGACGGCACGATCTGGGGCGGCGAATGGCTGCTGGTGAACGAGCGCTCGTTCGAGCGCGTGGCGCATTTCGCGCCCTTCCGGCTTCCCGGCGGCGAGCAGGCGGTGCGCGAACCACGGCGGTCGGCGCTGGGCCTGCTGTATGCCGTGTATGGCGACGCCGCCTTCGAGATGCGTGATTTACCGCCGGTTGCGGCGTTCAGTGAGGCCGAACTGAAGGTGCTGCGCGCCATGCTCGAAAAAGGCGTCAACGCGCCGGTGACCACCAGCGCCGGGCGGCTGTTCGACGCCGTAGCCGCGCTTCTCGGCCTCGGCCAGCGCTCCACCTTTGAAGGACAGGCGGCTATGGCGCTGGAATTCGCCGCCACGGGCGCAGAAACCGACGAATGCTACCCGTGGCGTATTACAACCATCACTGGTGAGGACGCTCCCTCAGAACGCATGATTGAGGTAGGCCAAATGACGGAGGCGATTGTCGAGGCTATGCGTTGCGCAGTCCCCACATCGGAAATTGCGGCCCAATTTCATAACACGCTGGTGGCCATGATTCTGGCGGTGGCACAGGCTGCCGGCGAAAAGCAGGTTGTCCTGTCTGGCGGTTGCTTCCAGAACCGGCTGCTGCTGGAACGGACGGTCGCAGCGCTGCGGGGCAACGGTTTTCACCCCTACTGGCACGAACAGGTCCCAACCAACGATGGGGGCATTGCCCTCGGTCAGGTTATGGCTGCGGTACGGGAGCATCAGCCATGTGTCTAGCTGTGCCTGGAAAGCTCCTCAGCATGACGGACGATCCCCCGCACCTGAGGACAGGCCGGGTAAGTTTTGGCGGCATTGTCAAAGAAGTCAGCCTCGCCTACGTCCCTGAAGCGAAGGTCGGCGACTATGTCATTGTTCACGTCGGTTTCGCGCTGAGCATCGTGGACGAAGCCGAAGCGCAACGCGTTTTTGACTATTTGGAGCAGATGGGCGAGTTAGGAGAATTAAATGAACCCTGAGCGAGTAATGACGACGATTGACGGCAACGAGGCCGTCGCTCGCGTCGCATACAAGCTTAATGAAGTGATCGCGATTTATCCGATCACGCCATCGTCGCCCATGGGCGAATGGGCCGATGAATGGGCAGCAAAAGCTCAGCCGAACCTGTGGGGCGCGGTTCCAACGGTGATCGAAATGCAGAGCGAAGCAGGCGCGGCGGGCGCGGTTCACGGCGCGCTGCAGGCCGGCTCGCTGACGACCACGTTCACCGCCTCGCAGGGTTTGCTGCTGATGATCCCCAATATGTATAAGATCGCCGGCGAGCTCACCTCGGCGGTGATCCATGTCGCGGCGCGCTCGCTCGCGGCGCAGGGGCTCTCGATCTTCGGCGACCACAGCGACGTGATGCAGACGCGCATGACGGGCTTCGGCCTGCTGGCGTCCAACTCGGTGCAGGAAGCGCACGACTTCGCGCTGATCGCTCAGGCGGCGACGCTGCGCTCGCGCGTGCCGTTCATCCACTTCTTCGACGGCTTCCGCACCTCGCACGAAGTCTCGAAAATCGAGCTGCTTACCGATGACGACCTGCGCGCCCTGATCGACGACGCGCTGATTGCCGAGCATCGCGCCCGCGCTCTCAACCCGGAGCGCCCGGTGCTGCGCGGCACGGCGCAAAACCCCGACGTCTACTTCCAGGGCCGCGAAACGGTCAACCCGTTCTACGCCGCCTGCCCGGATATCGTGCAGTCGGTCATGGATCAGTTCGCGCAGGTGACGGGCCGCCAGTACCAGCTTTACCAGTACTACGGCGCGCCGGATGCCGACCGCGTGATTGTCATCATGGGTTCGGGCGCAGAAGCCACCGAAGAAACCGTCGACTACCTCAACGCTCACGGCGAAAAGGTGGGTCTGCTGAAAGTTCGGCTATACCGCCCCTTCGACATGCGCCGCTTCGTCGCAGCGCTGCCGAAGACGACACGCAAAATCGCCGTGCTCGACCGCACGAAGGAACCGGGCGCGAGTGGCGAACCGCTCTACCTCGATACCGTCACCGCGATTTACGAAGAATGGCTCGATGGGCCGCTTCCGCAGGTGGTCGGCGGGCGCTACGGGCTGTCCTCGAAGGAATTCACCCCGGCCATGGTCAAGGCCGTGTACGACAACCTGAAGCAGGAACGCCCGAAGAACCACTTCACGGTCGGTATCTACGACGATGTTTCGCACACCAGCCTCGACTACGATCCCGACTTCTCGATCGAGCCTGACAACGTCGTGCGGGCCATGTTCTACGGCCTCGGCTCTGACGGTACGGTCGGCGCAAACAAGAACTCGATCAAGATCATCGGCGAGAACACGCCCAACTATGCACAGGGCTACTTCGTGTACGACTCGAAGAAGTCCGGCTCGATGACGGTTTCGCACCTGCGCTTCGGCCCGCAGCCGATCCGCTCGACCTACAAGATCAGCAGCGCGAACTTCATCGCCTGCCACCAGTACAACTTCATCGAGCGTTATGACATCCTGCGCGACCTCGCGCCGGGCGGCGTCTTTCTGCTCAACAGCCCCTACGGGCCGGAAGAAATCTGGGACAAGCTGCCGCGCGTGTACCAGCGCCGGTTGATCGACAAACGAGCGCGCTTCTACGTCATCAACGCCAACGAAGTGGCGCACAAGACGGGCATGGGCCGCCGTATCAACACCATCATGCAGGTCTGCTTCTTCGCCATTTCCGGCGTGCTGCCGCGCGAAGAAGCGCTCGCCCAGATTCGCGCCTCGATTGAGAAAACCTACGGGCGCAAGGGCGAAGACGTCGTCGCCAAGAACCTCGAAGCAGTCGATCAAACCCTGAAGTACCTGTACGAAGTCGTCGTTCCGGCAGAAGTCACCAGCAACGTGGAACTGCTGCCGCCGGTGACGGCAAACGCCCCCGACTTCGTCAAGAACGTGCTTGGGCCGATCATCGCCCAGCGCGGCGACGACCTGCCTGTGAGCGCGATGCCTGTCGATGGAACCTTCCCGGTCGGCACGGCGCAGTACGAGAAGCGCAATCTGGCCGAAGAAATCCCGGTCTGGGATCCGGAAATCTGCATCCAGTGCGGCAAGTGCACGCTCGTCTGCCCGCACGCCGCCATCCGCATCAAGGTCTACGACCCGGCGGAACTGGCGAACGCGCCCGCAACCTTCAAGGCTGTTGACGCGCGCGACACCGAATGGAAGGGCATGAAGTACACCATTCAGGTCGCGCCGGAAGACTGCACCGGCTGCTCGCTGTGCTTCGAAGTCTGCCCGGTCAAGAACAAGTCGCAGGTCAACCGCAAGGCGCTCAACATGGAGCCGCAGCCGCCGCTGCGCGAGCAGGAACGGGAAAACTGGAACTTCTTCCTCACCCTGCCTGAAGTGGACCGCCTGAACATCAAGCCGACATCCATCCGCCAGCAGCAGGCGCAGCAACCGCTGTTCGAGTTCTCCGGCGCGTGCTCCGGCTGTGGCGAGACACCCTACATCAAGCTCATCACGCAGTTGTTCGGCGATCACACCATCGTCGCCAACGCGACGGGCTGCTCGTCGATCTACGGCGGCAACCTGCCGACGACGCCATGGTCGCACAACGCCGAAGGCCGCGGCCCCGCATGGTCGAACTCGCTGTTCGAAGACAACGCCGAGTTTGGTCTGGGCATACGCGTGGCGCTGGACAACCAGCGCGACATGGCGCGCGAGCTGGTCATGAAGCTCTCGGCGGAACTGGGCGATCTGGCGCAGCTTCTGCTCGACGCCGATCAATCGAACGAGGCCGGTATCCGCGATCAGCGCGAGCGCGTGGCGCTGCTGAAGCAGCGACTGGCTGACATCGACAGCGATGACGCCCGCCGCCTGCTATCGCTGGCCGACAGCCTGATCAAGCGCGACGTCTGGATCATCGGCGGCGACGGCTGGGCCTATGACATCGGCTTTGGCGGCCTCGACCACGTCCTCTCGACCGGCCGCGACGTCAACATTCTGGTGCTGGACACCGAAGTCTACTCGAACACCGGCGGGCAGGCGTCGAAGGCGACGCCGCGCGGCGCAGTCGCAAAATTCGCTTCGGGCGGCAAACCTGCCGGCAAGAAAGATCTGGGCCTGATGGCGATGAGCTATGGCAACGTCTATGTGGCCCGCGTCGCCATGGGCGCGCGCGACGAACACACGCTGCGCTGCTTCATCGAAGCCGAAGCGCACCCCGGCCCATCGCTGATCATCGCTTACAGTCACTGCATCGCTCACGGCATCGACCTGAAATACGGTCTCAAGAGCCAGAAGGCGGCGGTCGATAGCGGTCAGTGGCTGCTCTACCGCTACAACCCGGCGCGCGCCGAGCAGGGCCTCAACCCGCTTATCCTCGACTCGAAGCCGCCGAAGCTGCCGGTCAAGGAGTACATGTATCTCGAAAATCGCTTCCGCATGCTGACGCTGACGAAGCCGGAGGTGGCGGAACAACTGTTGCAGGAAGCACAGGAAGACGTGTACGCCCGCTGGGCCTACTACGAATATCTGGCATCGCGCCCGGTTAGCGACGGGCACAACGGTAACGGAGCGCAGGCATGAACCTCTCGACCACGTATCTGGGGCTGAACCTCCGCTCGCCGCTGGTCGTTTCCGCCAGCCCGCTGTCGGAGACGATCGACAACATCAAACGCATGGAAGCTGCCGGCGCAGGCGCGGTCGTGCTCTACTCGCTGTTCGAAGAACAACTACGCCTGGAACGCGATGCCCTGTTCCACTATCTGGAGGCGGGCACGGAAAGCCATGCCGAAGCGCTGACCTACTTCCCGCAGCCATCCGAATACCGGATCGGGCCGGAAGGTTATCTGGAGCATATTCGCAAGGCAAAGGCCGCGGTCGATATTCCGATCATCGCCAGCCTGAACGGCACATCGCTTGGCGGGTGGACGCAATTCGCCAGGGAGATCGAACAGGCCGGGGCCGATGCGCTTGAGCTGAATATCTACTACATCCCGACCGATCCGAACCTGACGTCGGAGCAGGTCGAGCAGACCTACATCGACATCCTCAAGGCCGTGAAGGAATCGGTGCGGATTCCGGTCGCCGTCAAGCTCAGCCCGTTCTTCAGCAGTTTCGCCAATATGGCGCGGCGGCTGGAAGAAGCGGGGGCCGATGGTCTGGTGCTGTTCAACCGCTTCTACCAGCCGGACATCGATCTGGAAGCGCTGGAGGTCAAAACCAACGTGCTCCTGAGCACGCCACAGGCGCTGCGCCTGCCGCTGACGTGGATTGGCCTGCTGTACGGGCGCATCCATGTCAGTCTGGCGGCGACCAGCGGCGTCCACACCGCCGAAGACGCGCTGAAGCTGCTGATGGTCGGCGCGGACGTGACGATGATGGCCTCTGTCCTGCTCCAGCGCGGCATCGAACATCTGCGCGAAATCGAAACGGACATGCGCCGGTGGCTGGAAGAACACGAATACGAATCGGTGGCGCAGTTGAAAGGCAGCATGAGCCAGATCAACAGCGATAACCCAAGCGCGTTCGAGCGCGCGCAGTACATGCGCGCCATCTCCAGCTATCCGGCGCAGTTGTAGAGGGTTTGAAGGCGATGAAGTTCATCGACGAGTATCGCGACGCACAGGGCGCACGGCGTTTTGCCAAGGCAATCGCCCGCATCACGACCCGCCCGTGGACGCTGATGGAGATTTGCGGCGGGCAGACCCACGCCATCGTGAAATATGGCGTGGACGAACTGCTGCCGCCCGAAATCACGCTACTGCACGGACCGGGCTGCCCGGTGTGCGTGACACCCGTTGAACTCATCGACAAGGCAATCGAAATCGCCGGACGGCGTGACGTCATCTTCACGTCGTTCGGCGATATGCTGCGCGTGCCGGGAACGAACGGCGACCTGCTGGCGGCCAAAGCCAGAGGCGGCGATGTGCGAATTGTGTACTCGCCGCTGGACGCCGTGGAGATTGCCCGCCAGAACCCAAACAAGGAAGTGGTCTTCTTCGCCGTCGGCTTCGAGACCACCGCGCCCGCAAACGCCATGGCCGTCTATCAGGCGGCTCAGGCGGGCATCCGCAACTTCAGCATTCTGGTCTCGCACGTGCTGGTTCCGCCGGCCATCGAGGCCATTCTCTCGTCGCCGGATAACCGTGTAAACGGGTTTCTGGCGGCGGGGCATGTCTGCGCCGTGGTCGGCTACGAGGAATACGAGCCGCTTGCGAAACGCTATGGCGTGCCGTTTGTCGTCACCGGCTTCGAACCGATCGACATCCTTCAGGGTGTCTACATGCTCGTCAGGCAACTGGAAGCCGGACGCGCCGAGGTCGAAAACCAGTATGCGCGCTGCGTGCGCCGCGAGGGTAACCGGCACGCGCAGCAGCTCGTGAGCCAGATTTTTCAGGTCGTGGCCCGCAAATGGCGCGGCATCGGCGAAATTCCGTACAGCGGGCTGGGCCTGCGCGACGAATACATCGCCTTCGACGCGGAGCACCGCTTCGGCCTGACCGATTATGGCGTCGAAGAAAGCAGCCTCTGCCTCAGCGGCGAAGTCCTGCGAGGCGTGAAGAAACCTACGGAGTGCCCGGCGTTCGGTCTGGCCTGCACGCCCGAACACCCGCTGGGCGCAACCATGGTCTCATCCGAAGGGGCATGCGCGGCGTATTATCGCTACCGCCGCCCCATTATAGAAAGCCGGCCATCATGAACGCTTATCCCGGAGAACGCGGCAACTCTGTTAGCGAGCCTCCGGAACCTGCCTTTTTCCTCCGCTGGACTCTGATTGGAACCCTCGCGCTCGCGCCGGTTGCGCTGGCCGTTCCCGTATACCTGAGCCTCAGCCAGACATGGCCCGAAATGGCGCGCGTGCTCGCGCTGCTGGCGATTGGCCTGATCGAAGGTCTGGCACTTGGCGGAGCGCAGGCATTCATCATGCAGCGACAGGGCCTGCTGGCAAACAAACGCCGCTGGATACTGGCGACCGTCGCCGGTTCGACCAGCGCATGGGCGCTGCTGAGCCTGCTCATCCTGTCGCCATGGCCGCTGCCGGAGGAAATCAGCCTGCCCATTTACGCGCTGTGGGGCGCGCATGGCGCGTTGATCGGGCTGGCGCAGTGGCTGGTCGTGCGAAAGACGTTTCCCTACTTCAGCTCGTGGATCGCCGTCTGCCTGCTGGCGTGGGTGCTGGGCGAAAAGCTGAGCTATCCCTGTCTGGTGGCGACGAGCAACGGGGCCAACCCGGCGATTATGCTGCTGCCCAGAACCTGCACCGGCCTTTCAATCGCCGCCATGACCGGCACGGGCATGATCTTCCTGCTTGGAGACGCGCTAGAGAAGAAGAAATCCTGAGATGACCGACTTCACACTCGCCTGTCCCATTCCGATCACCGACTACCCGCAGGTGCTGCTCGGCCACGGCAGCGGCGGACGCCTGATGCACCACCTGATCGAGTCGCTGTTCGCGCCCGCTTTTTCCAACCCGGCGCTGGACGAGCGCGGCGATGGCGCGGTGCTTCAACTCGGCAGCGGGCGTATCGCCATGACCACAGACTCGTATGTCGTGCGCCCGTTGTTCTTCCCCGGCGGCGACATCGGCACGCTGGCGGTCAACGGCACGGTGAACGATCTGGCGATGTGCGGCGCGCGCCCGCTCTATCTGAGCGCAGGTTTCATCCTCGAAGAAGGGCTGCCCATGGAAACGCTGTGGCGCGTCGTGCTGTCGATGCGGCAGGCCGCGGATGCCGCCGGCGTAACGGTTGTCACCGGCGACACCAAAGTGGTCGACCGGGGAAAGGGTGATGGCATTTTCATCAATACCGCCGGGATCGGCGTCATCGAACACGATGTCAGGCTCGGCCCTGCCAGCGTGCGCCCCGGCGACGTGATCATCCTCAACGGCGATCTGGGCCGTCACGGCATGGCGATTATGGCGGCCCGCGAAGGGCTGACCTTCGAGAGCGATATCGAAAGCGACTGCGCGCCGCTGGCCGCGCCGGTGCTGGCGCTGCTGGACGCCAGAGTCGAGGTTCACTGTCTGCGCGACCTGACGCGCGGCGGGCTGGCGAGTTCCCTTGTCGAAATCGCGACGACCAGCGGATTGCAGATTCAGGTGCGTGAAAGCGACATTCCGGTGCGCGAGGACGTGCGCGGAGCTTGCGAAATCCTCGGCCTCGACCCGATGTACGTCGCCAACGAAGGCCGTTTCGTCGCCTTCGTCGCGCCACAGGACGCCGGCCGCGCGCTCGACATTCTCGGCCCCGAAGCCGTTGCCATCGGTGAGGTGCAGGAAGAACGGTCGGGGCTGGTCACGCTGCAAAGCGCCATCGGCGCAAACCGTATCGTGGACATGCTGAGTGGAGAGCAATTGCCGCGCATCTGTTAATTACAACCGTCACGCACGATACACGCATAACGTCAGTAGGTGCTGATCAGGCAACTTAGGACAATAAAACTAAATTTTGTCAGGCTCTGTACGGTTCATTTGCCCGGAGAAAACAAAATGGCAACAGCAACGAAGCCCATTGCAAAGGCAGAAAAGAAGCCTACAAATGGGCGCACGCCCGAAAAGAAGTGGGTCTATCTGTTCAGCGAACTCAACGAAGCCGAAACTACCGTCGGCGGCATGTGGGACGACGTTAAGGCGCTGCTGGGCGGCAAGGGCGCAAACCTTGCCGAAATGACGCGCATCGGCGTGCCGGTCCCTCCCGGGTTCACAGTCACGACCGAAGCCTGTAACGCCTATCTGGCGGCCGGCCAGGTCTTCCCCGAAGGCATGTGGGAACAGGTGCTGTCGGCGTTAAAGGTCGTCGAAGAGAAAACCGGCAAGAAGTTCGGCGACCCAGAAAATCCGCTGCTGGTTTCCGTTCGTTCTGGCGCGAAATTCTCGATGCCCGGCATGATGGACACGGTGCTCAATCTGGGCACAACCGACACCGTGGCCGAGGGCATGGTCAAGCTGACCGGCGACGAGCGTTTTGTCTATGACGCGTACCGCCGTCTGGTGCAGATGTTCGGCAGCGTCGTCATGGGCATCGAAGACGAAGCCTTCGAGGACTACCTGACCGAAGTCAAGGCCAAGAAGGGGGTCAGCTCGGACACCGAACTGACCGCCGACGACTGGAAGCAGGTGACCGCTGAATTCAAGCGCATCTATAAGGAGCACGTGGGCGAGGAATTCCCACAGGATCCGTTCAAGCAGCTCTCGCTGGCGATTGAGGCCGTTTTCAAATCGTGGAACGGCAAGCGCGCGGTTGACTATCGCAATGCAACCGGAATCAGCCACAATCTGGGCACGGCGGTCAACGTCCAGACGATGGTCTTCGGCAACATGGGCGAAAACAGCGGTACGGGCGTCGCCTTCACGCGTAATCCCGCCACTGGCGAGCGCAAGCTGTTCGGCGACTACCTGATGAACGCTCAGGGCGAGGACGTGGTGGCCGGTATCCGCACGCCACTGCCCATCTCCATGCTGGAACAGGAAAACCCCGAAATTTACGCGCAATTCAACGACATCGCCCAGAAGCTGGAGCGCCATTACCGCGAGATGCAGGACGTCGAGTTCACCATCGAGCGCGGCAAGCTGTGGATGCTCCAGACCCGCGACGGCAAGCGCACGGCGCGCGCCGCGGTGCGGATCGCCGTTGAGCTGGCGCGTGAAGGTCTGATCACGCAACAGGAAGCCGTCCTGCGTGTGAGCACCGATCAGGTATTGCAGCTTCTGCACCCGCAGTTCGACGCGGACGCCAAGGCCGAAGCCAAGAAAGCCGGCCGGTTGATCGCCACGGGCGTGAACGCTTCCCCCGGCGCGGCGGTGGGCGTCGTTGCCTTCGACGCCGATCTGGCCGAGAAGTGGGGTAAGGCAGGCCAGAGCGTGATCATGGTTCGTCCCGAAACCAAGCCGGACGACGTTCATGGCATGCTCGCTTCCAAAGGTATTCTGACCAGCCGGGGCGGCGCGACCAGCCATGCGGCAGTCGTGGCGCGGCAGTTCGGCGTGCCGTGCGTCTGCGGCGCGGAAGCGCTCCACATCGACGTGCGCGCCCGTCGCATGAAGGTCGGCGATCTGATCATCAAGGAAGGCGATACGATTTCGATTGACGGCGGCGCTGGCGAAGTCTACGTCGGCGAAATCCCGCGCATCGAACCGGACTTCAGCCGCGAGACCTATCTGCGCGAGCTATTGAGCTGGGCCGACAAGTATCGCCGTCTGGATGTGTATGCGAACGCCGATTACCCGCAGGACGCCCGTCGCGCCCGCGAGTACGGCGCGGTCGGCATCGGCCTGTGCCGCACCGAGCATATGTTCTTCCAGGAAGAGCGCCTGCCCATCGTTCAGGCCATGATTTTGGCCGAACCGAACAGCGAAGAAGAAAAGGCCCAGTTGGAGAAACTCCAGGCCTTCCAGAGCGACGACTTCTACGGCATCTTCAAGGCGATGGACGGGCTGCCGGTCATCGTCCGCCTGCTCGACCCGCCGCTACACGAATTCCTGCCCAAACACGAGGATCTGGCGCTGCGCGCTGCCGGCCTCCGCATCCTCGGCGACCGTCCCAACGAACTGGAGCGTATTGAGTCGCTCATGGCAGCGGTCAAGAATTTCGAGGAATTCAACCCGATGCTCGGCCTGCGCGGCTGCCGTCTGGGTATCATGCGCCCTGAACTGACCAAGATGCAGGTGCGCGCGCTGTTCGAGGCGGTCTGCAAGCTGACGACGGAAGGCGTCGAGTGCCATCCTGAGATCATGATCGCCGTGACCAGCACAGCGAACGAGGTGAAGTTCCTGCGCGAGTTGATCTACGAAGTCGCCAAGGAAGTCATGGGCGAGTACGGCTGCACCGTGTCCTTCAAGGTCGGCACGATGATCGAGCTGCCGCGCGCGGCCATCACCGCCGACGAGATGGCGCAGTACTCCGAGTTCTTCTCCTTCGGCACCAACGACCTGACGCAGACGGTGTACGGCATCAGCCGCGACGACGCCGAAGGCAAATTCCTGCTCGATTATGTCGAGCGTGGCATTCTGCCGGAAAACCCGTTCCAGGTTCTGGATCAGGATGCCGTTGGCTATCTGGTCGAACTGGCGGTCATGAAGGGCCGGCGCGTACGCCGCAACCTCGAAGTCGGCATCTGCGGCGAGCACGGCGGCGAACCGAAGAGCATCGAATTCTTCCACAAGGCCGGCCTCGACTACGTAAGCTGCTCGCCGTTCCGCGTGCCGGTGGCGCGTCTGGCGGCGGCGCACGCCGCGCTGCGCGAGGCCGGTATCGGCGCGAAGGAATAAGTCGGCTACTTAGCCACAAAAACGGCAGGGCCGCCTGCATAGCGGCGGCCCTGAAAACGCAGAAAGCTAGTGAAAAGAAAAGCGCCCCGTGATGGGGTGCTTTTCTCTTATCTATTGCTGTCTTATTGCGTCAGGATCGCCTGAGCGCTCTGAGGATTGCCAGCAGGACGATCGCGCCGATGGTGGCGACCACAAGCGACACGATAACGCCGGTAATGCCGCCCTCCGGACGGCTGATCCCCAGCAAGCTAACGATCAGGCCGCCGATCACGGAACCCAGCAACCCGACGATGATGTCGGTAATCAACGGCTGATCCGTACTCATGATCGAATGCGCGATAGCACCCGCGATCGCGCCGATAATCAGCCAGCCGATACATACAAACGGAGCGGCGAGAATATCAGCAATGATGTCCATAAAGTTGGAACCTCCAGTGGAATTTGCATGATTCAGCCAGATTCAATTCACGCATTGCTTTCATCATAACAGCATCAATTTCAAAGTCAATTACTTATATTTGGAAATAATTTTCATACAATGAGAATGGTAGCGGTAGTGACACGGCGCGCCACGAGGAACCTCCCTCCTGCCGTGCCACTATGCTGCGCTTGTTTGCAAGCCACCGCGGTGAGGTTAGAGCGCGTAGTACAGCCGCGCGGCGACATCGCCTTCCTCGTGCAGCAGCGTCGCCGCCTCGCCGTGTACCAGTTCGATATCGCCGTTGAGTTGAAGGACGCGGAAGGCCAGATTGTTGTCCTGCACCTCGTCGGCAAACGGCCACATCAGGATCAGCTTTTCAACACGCTGCATGTCCAGCGCCTCGCCGACAGCCTTGCGCCCCAGCGCCCCACGACCGCCAGATTTGGCGAAATCGATCACCTGAGAGACAAGCTCAAGCTCGTGCCGGCGTTCATATTCCAGCGCCAGCGGTTGAACGCGGTCGAGGATTTGCGTCGTTGTTTCGTTCATGGGGATGCTGGCGATACCGACGAGCAGGTCTTTCATCCGGTCGTTCAGCTGGTTCTTGAGGATGTGCGCCGCCTGCTCCGAGCCGCCGATGATGATGCGTTCGGTATCGTGCCGCTTCACCTGCTTCTCGATCTCGCCGATAATACCGCGGAAAAAGCGCAGGCGATACTCATCCAGCATGTTCTCATACTGGTCGACGCCGGTCCCGCCATGTACGGCGGCGTTGTCGAGGCCCGGTCTGGGCGCGTTCATTTTCGTGCGCTCCGGGAAGTCATATTCTTCGATGTCGATTTCCATACTGCCCTGAAAACCGACCGAGCCAAGATAGGTAGTGAAGAAGCGCGCCTTCTCCTGATCGACCATGACAATCAGGTACGGCTCGTATTCGTCGATCATCCACAGCAGGTGGCCGATCTGCGGCCTGCCAAACCAGATCTGATTCTCGTCGATCCTGATCGGCAGTTCATAGACCGTCTGGAAAGACGCCCCGGCGATAACCGCCAGAGTCTTGCCGCCCGGTATGTACGTGCGAACGAGGTCTCGCACCCGGTCGCGAATGTGGGGCCAGGCTTCGCGCTGGCCGGCATCCAGACTTCGCTCGAAGTTATCCAACTGGTTTTTGATCCAGATTTGCCAGGCAGGACGATCGGCCTGGTTTTCGCGCGTCTCGTTATCCACGTCAACAAACAGCGTCAACGTGTGTTCGTCGGTTTGCGACAGCAATTGCCTTACGTCGTGCATGCCTAACATGAGCGGCTCCTATATTCATTACGATTTTAATTTTATCACGAGCAGGATGGCGTTGCCGCTTAGAAGGCCCTGAGTGTTGGCAGCATTGCCACACTCAGGCACGACCAGTCATGCTGTATCGAGTTGAGCAAGCGAATATGGGCGGAAAACCTAGCCGCGCAGAGGCCCTTCAGCGCGCGTTTCCCGGAATCCCTCGCCAAACGCCGAGTGGCCCTGACCGATGACAAGGAAGGCATCGGGATCGGTTTGCATGACCAGCCGTTGTAGCTGGTTGACCTCAGGGCGGGAGACGGTGACATAAAGCACCGTGCGCGCCTGTCCGGTGAACATGCCTTTGCCTTCCCATGCCGTCACGCCGCGACCGAGACGATGCAGCAGCGCGTCGGCCACCTCCGCCGGGCGGTTGGTGATGATGACGCCCGTACGGATGACGCTTGGGCCTTCGAGCACGTAGTCCGAGACGGCCGCGCCGATGTAGAGGGTAATCATGGCGTAGAGCGCCAGTTCCAAACCAAACGTCAGCCCGGCAGCGGCGATGACCAGCGTATCGGTATACAGCGCGCCGGCGCTCAGCGGAATGCCGAAGCGCTGGAGCAGGATACGGCTCAGCGTCGAAGTGCCGCCGAGCGTGCCGCCCGCGCGGTAGATCAGGCCGCCGCCAATGCCGCCGATGATGCCGCCGAAGATCGCATTCAGCAGAACGTCGTTGCTGATACCGCTGGGCGGAAAGACAGGCGTCAGCAGGTCGAGCATCAGGGAGTAGGCGACCGTCGCGTAGACCGTGGCCGCAACTGCGCGCCAGCCTCCCAGCATACGGAAGGCGAGAATTTGGATCGGGATATTGCCAAGCAGCACCACCAGACCAAGCGGCGTGCCGATCAGATGGTTGAGGATGACGGCAACGCCGGAGATGCCGCTTGGCGCGATGCGAAACGGCGCTTCAAACACAATGACGGCGACCGCGGAGATAAACGCCCCCAGCGTGAGGAGAATGAACGGGACAATCGACGCGCTCCACGGCGCGCGCTGTAGCTGCTGCATAACGCCTGTCTCAGCCCTTCTCGATCTACTTCCAGTCCGCTTCGTCGGGGTACAGCGAGCGATATTTAATGCCGTAGCGCTGTTCGGCCATCATCTCGCCCACGCGCTCGCGCCAGCGCAGATAATGCGCCGTCTCCTTATGCCGGTCGGCGTCTTCAGGCGTACGGTAAATCTCGGTCAGCACAAACTTCGTCGGGTCTTCGATTTCCTGAAAGAAATCGAAGCGAACGTTGCCCGGTTCCTGATTGCTGTTGCGGACGTTATCGAGCGTCGCCTCGATGAACTGGTCGACGTATTCCGGCTTAACGCGAATGTGGACATGTACGATGTGCATGGTGTCCTCTCTTTGTCGGAATCACGAGCCTGTAGCAATTGTGGCCGGCAGACGAAAACATGCAACGTGCGCTGACGCCTGTTCAGAAACCCGCTATCCAATCGCCAGCGCCACCACACCGGCCACCATCACCGTTGCCGCCCACATGCGCCGGCGCGCGTCGCCTTCCGCCAGCAGACGCGCGCCGAACAGCGCGCCGATCAGGATGCTGATCTCGCGGGCGGGCGCGACGTAACTCACCGGGCTGAACGTCAACGCCGTTAGCACCAGTATATAACTGAGCGGGCTGAGGATGGCGACGCCGAGCGTCTCACGTCTGTGCAGCTTCCAGTGATACGCTATTTCGGCGCGATGCCGAAGGGCATACGGCACGAGGATAATGCCGCGCGCCGTACTGCATGCCCAGTCATAAAGCAGCGGCGGAAACACCAGCGTTGTCACCGCCTGCTTATCCCATAGCGTGTAGGCCGCGATGATGACGCCGGTCATGAGCGCGTACATCACGCCCTGCGCCGCGCCGTTCTCGCGGAACTTACGCGGATCGCCGGTCAGGATGAAGACGCCGATGCCGATGCAGGCCGCGCCGACCAGCGCCAGCGGCGTGGGCCGCTCACCCAACAGCAGAATCGCCGCCGTCGTTGAAAGCATCGGCCCGGTTCCGCGCGCCAGCGGGTAAACCAGCGACAGATCGCCCTTTTGATAGCCTTTGCCGAGCAGCGTGAAATAGCCGATATGCAGCACGCCGCTTCCCAGCACAAAGACAAGGTGCATGGGCGTCAGCGGCGGTTGATCCACCACCAGAATGTAAAGCGCCAGCGGCAGATAGATCAGGCTTTGCAGGGTCGTCATCAACCAGACAAAGCCGACGCCGCCGCTGACGCGCTTGGCGAATAAATTCCACGTCGCATGCAATACAGCCGACGATAAGACCAGGGCGACTGCCAGGCCTGTCATGGGAATGCGTCCTTGTAGGGGAGAAATCTGCCAACCGGTCAGCGCCGGCCAGTGTTTTAAGGATACCTGAAAACGACCTCGCTTTAAACCTCGATCATCTCGATGCAGACGGGCGTCGGCGTGTTGGTCACGACGCCGGTATCCTCCAGCACGCCGGTTGTCCCGTCGACGCGGAACGTTACGATCGTGTCGCTGTCCTGATTGGCGGCCAGCAGGAATCCGCCGCCCGGATCGAGATTGAAATTGCGCGGGGTTTCGCCTCTGGTGGATTGGTGTGCGATATAGCTCAGGCGTCCGCTCTCGTCGATGGCATAGGCGACGATGCTGTCGTGCCCCCGGTTGCTGGCATAGACAAATCGGCCGTTCGGATGAACGCGAATATCGGCAGCGGTGCTCTGCCCGCTGAAATCGTCGGGCAGCGCGGGGACGGTTTGCAGCGCTTCCATGCGACCGTTATCGAATGCATAGGCTGTAATCCGGGAGTCGAGCTCCTGAATGTTGTAGACAAAGCGCCCGTTGGGATGAAAAGCTATATGCCGCGGCCCCGCGCCGGGGTCGGCGCTCACGCCCGGCGGATCGCAGGGAGCCAGCTTTCCGGCGTCATGGTCGATGCGGTAACAGACGATCCGGTCGATACCGAGGTCCGCGACCAGCAGAAAGCGGTTGGACGGGTCAACCACAGTGCAGTGAGGATGCGGGCTGGTCTGCCTGTCCGGGTTGACGCTCGAACCCTGATGCCGCACGGTATGGCTTGCAGGTTCGAGGCCGCCATCGGGGCGGATGGGGAACATGGCGACCGCTTCCCCGCCACCGTAATTGGCGACAAAGGCATAGCGGCCGGTCGCGTCAACGGAAACATACGCGGGGCCGCTGCCATGCGTCGGTTGCCGGTTGATGAAACGCAGCCCGCCCGTCTCGCGGTCGATGGCGTAGGCGGAAAGCCAGCCTTCCGGCTCCTGCGAAACCTCGCTGATGGCATAGAGATACCGCCCGGCCCGATCGACCGCCAGAAATGACGGGCTGGCGATATTCTCCGTCAGGCTCAGGAAAGAAAGCGCGCCGGTCGCGCGATCCAGTTCAAAGGTGTAAATCCCTTTGCCGGACGCCGCCTTCACATGCGGTTCAGGGCGTGTGTACGTGCCGACAAAAACCAACGTGCGCCTTGGGGATGACTGAGACATAAAGATTTTCTCCTGAAAATACAATCTTTATCTTATGCCAAAACGGGCAAACCGCGCGGCTGCCCGCAACTACCCAAAACGAGAACGGAGCAGGCTGTTCTGGCGCTGCCCCGTCCCCGGATTCAGGTTTCAGTGGATGGTGAATTGGGTCAAGCCGGAACGGATCGCCCGGCAGGCATACGTCGCAATCGGTCGCCGGCCCGGCATAAGCGGTCATGCGCCGTGCCGGTGGCCTCTACCCTGATCCGGCGCTTTCGGTTACTCTCAGACACCCGCTGCGCGGCTGGGAATCGATCGAACAGCGCAGGTAGGCGCGGCGCGGTCAGAGGAATCAGCAATGTCACTCCCACAAGGCTATTACGATCTGCTGGAACGACTGGAGCGGCCCGGGTGCGCCGTCTGTAGCCTGCTGCTGGAGGTTAGCAACCGCTTCATCGAATCGCTGTTGTACGAATTTTCGCTCGATCCGGGAACCCAGCGGGCGTTTCGCGCCGGGCGCGGGCTGTGCAACCACCATAGCTGGCAACTGGCCGGGCAACACGGCTATTCGCTCGGCGTCGCGGCGTTGTTCGAAGCGGCGCTGGATGAGGTGCTCGACATTCTGCAGACGACGCCGGAGGAGACGCTGACCGGCCGCTTCAGCCGCCCGTTCGGCGGAGACGCCAGATCGCCGGTAGCCGAACGGCTGGAACCGGAAGGGCCGTGTATCGTCTGCGCCAATGTCGAGCACGCCGAACAAACCTACGTGCGAACGTTCGCCCGGCACTGGCATCGCGCCGACCTGCAGCGGGCTTATCGCGGTTCGTCCGGGTTGTGCCTGCCGCATTTTCGTGACGCGCTGCGGCAGGTCGAAACGCGCGAAGCGCGCCGCGAACTGGTCGCGATCCAGATCGAGAAATGGTCTGCGCTGCGGCGCGAACTGAACCAGTTTCAGATCAAGAGCGCCTACAACTATGTTGGCGAACCCATCGGCGCGGAAGCGGATAGCTGGCGGCGCGCCGTCGCCAGCATGACCGGGCTTCAGAACGCCACGGCGGCGCTCACCCGCCCCGAATAGCTCGCGAACTTGCCAGAACCGCCATAGCCCTTTATGATACGAAAAGGCAACTTTGTGCGGGAGGCAAGGCGATGCAATCCCCGGAAACCTGCCCCGAATGCGGCGCGGACTGGAGCGACGGCCAGACCTGTCAGGATCGCTTCCACCAGATGCTTTTCTGGGAAGCGGAACGCCCTGAAATCGGCGTGGTACATCATCTGATGGTGCTATGCCACCACCTGCAGCATCCCAGTCTCTACTCGGAGGACGGGCTGCGCTACAGCAGAAAACTACTCGATGATTTTGTGGCCAACGGCGTGACGCCGGAGGAAGCCCGCCGGCGCAACCGCGAAGCCGTGAGTTCGGAAAACCGCCACTGGAAGGTCACGGCGCGGCCCGATTCGGTCGGCGCGTATGAGCGGCCCATCCACTGGACGATGACCTCTGCCGATGTCGTTGCGCGCGGGATCGACAACTATGTCCACAGCGTCGGTGAGTGGGCGCAGTCCGTGTACGACGCGCTCCGCGCGGCAGATGAGGCAGATGCCCGGTCATAGACCGAGCGTGACACCCATACGCCCCCGGCCTTCCTGCGCCAGCCGCCGCAAGGCCAGCCATGGCATATGTATGATGCATGACGCATTTTTACAAATAGTAGCCCTTGTGAAAGACGATGCCATAGGGATCGAACTCGCGCTCGGTTTCGTCCCCGCTCCACACTTGATATGGCACTATTCCGGTGACACTCCCCACGCCAAAAGGCGGGGGCTTCTGACGGACGCTTGCCCTTGCTGACCGCGCGAGGCGGCCAGCAGCGGGGCTACGTTATCCGGCACGG
>Ga0207873_1000327_pt1 | contig 53214 bp, 38 predicted proteins | sample BGWIniCompost_FD_187373 | JGI IMG/M metagenome (GOLD analysis project Ga0207873, IMG submission 187373) | Cellulose adapted compost microbial communities from Newby Island Compost Facility, Milpitas, CA, USA - BGW Initial Compost (SPAdes)... ...
GCCCACGCGGGGTCGAGCCTCTGTGCGCGTACTACTCCACACGCTGCATCGCCGCCATTGAAGCGCGGCTCGAGCACGGTGACGTTCACGTGATCGGGTTCTACGACGACGTCGCGGCCGAGCGCATCCCGCTCGACGAGGTCCGCGTGTACGGCGACCCGCAGGTGCTCTTCCTCAACGTGAACACGCGGGAGGAGCGCGAGCGGGCGGAGGCGCTCGCCCGTGGCTGAGCGGCTTGCGAGGCAAGCGGACTGGCTGTCCGTCCGCGAAGCGCTCGACCGCATCCTTGCCACTGCCGCCCCGGTCGGCGCGGAAAGGGTCCCGATCGCCGACGCCGCAGGCCGCACGCTCGCCGAGGACATTCGCTCCCCGCTCGACCACCCGCCGTGGGACAACAGCGCGATGGACGGCTACGCCGTGCGCGCGGCCGATGTGCGCGGCGCGAGCCGCAGCGCGCCCGTCGTGCTCGAGGTCATCGATTCCGTTCGGGCTGGCACGTTCCCCAAGCGCAGCGTCGGCCCTGGCCAGGCGATCCGCATCATGACCGGCGCGCCCGTGCCCGAAGGCGCAGACTCCGTCGTGCGCGTCGAAGACACCGAGGCGCGGCCCGGTACCCCTGAGCGCATCGCGATCTTCGACGACCGCGATGCCGGTCACAACATCCGCCGCCGTGCCGAGGACCTTCGCGCGGGCGCGTTGGTACTGGAGGCCGGACGCGTGCTCCGCCCCGGCGAGATCGGAGTCCTGGCCGCCGTCGGGCGGCCGGAGGTCGCGGTGACGCGGCGGCCGAGGATCGGCATCCTCTCCACCGGCGACGAGCTCGCCGGCCCGGAAGCGTTCGAGCACGTGCGCGCTGGCCGCCGGATCGCGGATTCCAACTCGTACGCGCTCGCCGCCGCGGTCGCGACCGCCGGCGGCGTGCCCGTCCGGCTCGGCATCGCGCGCGACGACGAGGCGAGCCTGCGTGCACACTTCGAGGCCGCTGCGGGACTCGATGTGCTGATCACCACCGCGGGCGCGAGCGTCGGCGAGCACGACGTGGTGCGCGACGTCCTCGAGCGCCTCGGCCTCCAGCTCGACTTCTGGCGCGTGCGCATGCGGCCCGGCAGCCCGTTCTCCTTCGGCCGCCTCGGCCGCATGCTGGTGTTCGGTCTGCCCGGCAACCCGGTGTCCGCGCTCGTCACCTTCGAGGTGCTCGTTCGCCCGGCGCTGCGCCGCATGGCCGGAAGGCGCGACGTGCACAGCCGCACCATCCGCGTGCGCGTCGCGGAGCCGATCGAGTCGAAGGCGGGACTCGCCCACTTCCTCCGCGTCCGGCTCGAGCCGGACGGCGCGGGCGGCCTCGCCGCGCGGCTCACCGGCGCGCAGGGCTCCGGGATCGTGTCGTCCATGGCCGAGGCCGATGCGTTGCTCGTCGTCCCGGAAGCGGTGGAGCGGCTGGCGGACGGCGAGGAAGCGGTGGCGATCCCGCTTCCGGCGGCGGATGCCGGGCAGGAGGCGTTCGGGCTGCCGGAGTGAGAGCACCGGGTGCAGCTCGGGCTCGAAGGTGCGGTCGAAGCGGTCCGCGATCTGGCTGCGGATGACTCCGGCTTCATCGTGGGATGCAGGTCGCTTGACGAGGCAAGGGAACCGTAACGGCGGGCGGCCCGCCGGAGGGAGAGACGAATTGGCCGAACAGGTGATCCCGGCACGTCATCAGCCGGCGCTTCCGCTGGACCGGCTGATCCTGTCGGAGCAGCCGGGAGAGGAGAGCGTGCCCATGGACGTGGTGTTCGTGGGTGGCGGCCCAGCGGGTCTGGCTGGCGCGATCGAGCTCGCGCGGCTGGTCAAGCGGGACAACGAGGCGGGCGGCGGGCTGGGCGACATCGAGATTGGCGTGCTGGAGAAGGCGGGCGGGCTGGGCGAGCACTGCCTGTCGGGAGCGGTGATCAATCCCGCGCCGTTCCGCGAGCTGTTCCCTGAGCTGAAGGATACCGACTTCCCGTTCCGCACGCGCGTGGAGCGGGATGCCGTGTACTGGCTCACGAGCGAGACGCGTGCGCTGCGCATCCCCACGCCGCCGACGATGCGCAACCACGGCTTCTACGTCGCGTCCATCTGCGAAGTGGTGCGGTGGCTCGGCGAGAAGGCGGAGGAGCTGGGCATCAACATCTTCACCGGCTTCCCGGCCGCGGCACTCCTGGTCGAGGGTCAGCGGGTGATCGGGGTGCGCACGACGCCGACGGGGCTCGACCGAAACGGCGAGCCGACGAGCTCGTACATGCCGCCGACGGACATCGTGGCGCGCGTCACGGCGCTGGCCGAGGGAACGCGCGGCCTGCTCTCGCAGGCGTACCTCCAGTGGCAGAACATCCGATCGGAGAACCCGCAGATCTACGCGCTGGGCGTCAAGGAGATCTGGGAGACGCGGGTTCCGCTGGACACGGTGGTGCACACGCTCGGCTGGCCGCTGCCCGCGGACGCGTTCGGTGGGAGCTTCCTCTACCCGCTCGAGCCGAACGTGCTGGCGCTCGGCCTGGTCGTCGGGCTGGACTACCACCAGACCGGACTGGACCCGCACGGGCTGCTCCAGCAACTCAAACTGCACCCGCTCTTCCGCCGCTACCTCGAAGGCGGCGAGATGGTGGAGTGGGGTGCGAAGACCATCCCGGAAGGGGGCTATTACGCGTTGCCGTCGCGCCGTTACGGCGATGGCGTGGTGATCCTGGGAGACAGCGCGGGGTTCGTGGACGTGCCATCGCTGAAGGGGATCCACTACGCGGTGCAGTCGGGGATCTACGCGGCGCGCGCGATCTTCGCCGCGCTCAAGGAGGGCGATGTCTCCGCCGCGCAGCTCTCCGCGTACGACCGCATGGTGGAGGACAGCTTCATCATGCGCGACCTCTATCAGCGGCGCAACATGCGGCTCGCGTTCCGATCCGGCTTCTACGTGGGCGGTGCGAAGGCGACGCTCATGACGCTGACCGGGGGGCGCTTCCCGGGCGGCCGCATCAGCACGCCGACCGATGCCGCGGTTCCCCGCCGGCCCGGCGGCGCGACGCACTTCGTGCCGGACGGCAAGCTGACGTTCCGCAAGGTGGACGCGGTCTACAAGTCCGGCAATGCGACGCGGGACACGATTCCGTCGCACCTGATCGTCGGCGAGGATGTCCCGCCGGAGATCGCGGAGCTGTACGAGCACATGTGCCCGGCCGGCGTGTACGAGCGGCAGGATGGCAAGCTGATCGTCAACGCGCCGAACTGCATCGACTGCAAGGCAACGGATGTGTTGGGCCCGCGCTGGACGCCGCGCGAGGGCGGCAGCGGGCCGCAGTACCGGCGGATGTGAGGTGAGATGAGCGCGCTCCCGGTGGCCCGGTTCCCCATCGGGCCGCCGGGAGCGCGTCGAGCCCTCGGCTCAGTGGTGGTGATGCCCGTGCCCGCCCGTCGTGGCGCTTCCCGCCCCTTGCCCGTACGACGTATCCCGCAGCAGCTCCCAATCCAGCAGATACTCCGGGTGTTCGCGGTTCACGCCGGGCCAGACCTCGTTGCGGGCCGGGATGATGGCACCGCCGAGCGTGCCCATCGCGCCGTCCGGGATCGTCTCACCGGTCGGGTTCTCGTATACCGCGGTCAGCCGGTAGACGTGGTCCTTGCGGATCGGGATGCCCAGGCGCGCGACGAACAGGCGGGTCGGCATGCCGATCACGTTGCCGTCATCATCCAGCTCGGGGGCGGCCTCCCACAGCAGCTTGCCCGCGGTCACGTCCTCGAAGCGCAGCGCCACGCCGTACTTGTGCAGGTGCCCGCCTACGCCGATGATGCGGCCGGACACGGCGGGCCGCCCCTCCCAGCTCTTCTCCGAGCGGCCGGGCGGCAGGTCGTACGCGTGCTTGCTCGCGGGGGGCATCACGTCGACGTAGAACGGGAACACCGGGATCGGCGGGAGCCACGTCCCGCGCGGCGTGAACGGCATGCGCGTCACGACCCGCACGCCCTCGTACGACTCGGGCGTCGGGTTGTGCATCATCGCGGTGACGAGCAGCCGCTCGCCCTGGTGAACCGGCAAGCCGAACAGCCGTGGCAGCTTCACGGGGCCCGTCTCGTGCCCGGCCGCGCCCACGCGCTGCATGATGTCGCTGAACAGCTCGCGCCGGTCCGTGGCGATGATGTTGATGTGGTGCAGGACGAGCTGCGGCACGGGCCTGCCCTGCGCGTCCGTGATCTCGATCCGGTAGCCGCGCAGCCAGCCGTCGACCGGTATCGTGCCGACAACGGCCCCGAGCTGCACGATGTCTTCGTGTGATGCCCCGGCAGGCAGGTCGATCGGCCCGTAATCGATGACCAGCTCGCCGCGCTCCCGGTCCACCTGAATCGGTAGCGCGGTCGGATCCGCGGGCAGCGGGGCGTGGAGGTCAGGCTCGGCCGCCTGCGGCGTGCCCACCATGATCACGAGGCCGAGGCCGAGGAGCAGCAGCATCATCAGCGCTGCTCCCAGGATTCGCGCTTTCTTCATCGTTCCCCTATCTCATCGCACGCGCGTCTTCGCGCGCCGGTTCCTCAGATCATCACGGCAGCCCCGCCAACTCGAGCGTGGCCAGGCGCGGCTCGCCCGTCAGCGAAGCAAGCGCGACGCGATGGTGGTTGGTGTCCGCGATGAACAGCCACTCCCCCGCGGCGCTCAGCCCGCCGGGCTCCCACAGCTCGCCCCCGCCGCCCGCCCACGTGCGGGCGCGCCGGCTCACGGGCTCCACCACCTTGATGCTGCCGTTGTACGTGTCGGCGACGAACAGCTCACCGTTCCGCCAGGCGATTCCCAGCGGATGCTGCAACCGGACGCGGTCGCCCTCGCCATCCCGGTCGCCGAAGTCGAACAGGCCGGTGCCCACCACGGTCCCCACCGCCCCATCGCCCCCCAGGTCGGCCCAGCGGATCGCGCTGGACTCGCTGTCCGCGAAGTAGAGGCGCATGCCGTCCGTGGCAAGGCCGCTGGGCTGGGCCAGCGCCGCACCTGCGCGGGGGCCATCGTGCAGCGCCTCGGCGCCACTGCCGGCCCACGGCGCGATCTCACCCGTGCGGAGGTCGAGCCGCCAGATCTGATGGCTGCCCGCCATCGCCACGTACAGCGCATCGCCCAGCGCGAGCACGTCCCAGGGCGAACGCAGCGCTGTCTCCCTCCCCTTCCCGCCCTGCCCCAACCACCGGCCGGGCTCGCCGGTTCCCGCCAGCGTCTCGACGCGCCGCGTCGCGAGGTCCACCGCGCGCACCGCGTGGTTGCCGGTGTCCGCCACGAAGAGCCGGCTGCCGGCGAGCGCGAGGCCGTGCGGATCGTGGAACGCCGCCTCGCCGTCACCGCCATCCGCGAAGCCCGCCTCGCCGCGGCCGATCACGGCCTCCACCGCCGCGCGATGGCCCCGCGCATCCAGGCGGGCCACCACGATGCGGTGGTGACCCGTGTCCGCAATGAAGAGCTGACCGCTCCGCTCGTCGGCGAGAACCTTCGCGGGAAAGCGCAGCCCGCCGGCCGCGCCCGGCGCCGCCTCCGGCGTGAGCCGCAGCGGCGAGCGGTCGAGCACGCCGCGCGACTCCGCGTCCGCGATCACCTGCCGTACCGCGGGTTCGAGCTCCTCGGCAGTGATCTCACCCGCGTGCTGCCCGACCACGCGGCCGTCCGCATCGATCAGCACCAGCGTCGGCCACGCGTTGACCGCGTAGGCACGCCAGATCCGGTACTGCCGGTCGTTGACGATGGGATGCCGGACGTCCAGCCGCTCGGCCGCAGCCGCGATGTTCGCCGTGACGCGCTCCGCGATGAACTTGCCGGAGTGCACGCCGATGACGACCAGCTCGTCGCCGAACCAACCTTCCAGCTTCCGCAACTGCGGAAGTAGGTGCATGCAGTTGATTCAGCCGTACGTCCAGAAGTCGAGCAGGACCGCACAGCCGCGCAGCTCGCGCAGCGTCAACGCGCGGCCGCCGGTGTTCACCCAATCCAATCCTTCCTGGAACTCCGGCGCCCGCACGTACGCCATCTCTCACTCCTCGCTGCGCAACCTTCGGATCTCGTCCGTGAGACGCGGCACGATCTCGAACGCGTCGCCCACGATCCCGTAGTCGGCGACCTTGAAGATCGGCGCCTCCGGGTCCTTGTTGATTGCGACGATCGTGCCGGCCGTGCGCATTCCCGCGAGGTGCTGGATCGCGCCGCTGATGCCCACCGCGATGTAGAGCTGCGGCGAGACGGTCTTGCCCGTCTGCCCGACCTGCTCCGAGTGAGGCCGCCAGCCCGCGTCCACCACCGCGCGCGACGCGCCAAGCGAGCAACGCGGGCCGATCGCCTCACACAGCGCCTCCAGCAGCCCCCAGTGCTCCGGGCCCCGCATGCCGCGCCCGCCGCTCACCACCACGGCGGCCTCGGATACGTCCGGCCGCTCCGCCGCGGCGGCGACCACCTCGCGCACGCGCACGCGCCACGCGGCCGGGTCGAGCGCCACGTCCAGCCGCTCGACCGTGCCCGCCCGCGAGTTCTCTGCAGGCCGGAACACGTTCGGCCGCAGCGAGACCAGCCGCGGCTCTCCGTCCAGCGCCACGCGCGCGAACGCCTTGCCCGCGTACACCGGCCGCGTCACGACCAGGTCACCGTCCTGGATCGCCAGCGCCGTCGCATCCGTCGCGAGCGGCGCGTCCAGCTTCGCAGCGACCCGCGGCGCGAGGTCCTTGCCCATCGCGCTCGCCGGGAACAGCACGGCGAAGTACCCGCCGTCCTTCGCCGCGGCCGCGACCGCCTGCGCATAACCGTCCGGGTTGTACAGCCCGAACGCCTCGTGCTCCACGACGCGCACGCGGTCCGCGCCCCAGCGCCCCAGCTCGGCGGCGCTGTCCCCGATGCCCGCAGGCCCCACCACCAGCGCGTGGACCTCCGCGCCCAGCGCATCGGCCAGGCCCCGCGCGGCCGAGACGACCTCGTGCGAGACCCGGCGGAGCGCCCCCTCGCGCTGCTCGGTAACCGCCAGGATGTTCTTCATCACAGTACCTTCGCTTCTTCCCTGAGGAGACGCACCAGCTCGGGCACCGCCTCCGCGCCTTCACCCACGATGCGCCCCGGCGGCCGCTCCGGCGGATAGCTCAGCTCGAGCACACGGACCCGCTCGCCGCCGGCCTGCGCCTCCTTCTCCTCGAGCGGCTTCTTCTTCGCCGCCATGATTCCCTTGAGCGACGGGTAGCGCGGCTCGTGCTTCCCCTTCGTCACGGTCACCACCGCGGGCAGCGGCGCCTCCACGACTTCATAGCCGCCCTCGATCTCGCGGTGGCAGACCACCTGCCCATCCTTCACCTCGATCTCCGCCGCTACCGTGATGCACGGCAGCCCCAGCAGCTCCGCGACCATCGGCCCGACCTGCTGCTGGTCGTCGTCCACGGCCTTCATCCCGAACAGGATGAGGTCCGCGCCCGCGTCCTTCAGCTCAGCGGCCAGCGCGCGCGCGGTGGCGAGCCCGTCCATGCCCGCCGCGCCCTTCAACAGCACCGCGCGGTCCGCGCCCACCGCCAGCGCAGAGCGGAGTTGCTCCGCAGCCGCCGCGTCGCCCAGCGTCAGGGCCACGACTTCCCCTTGCCCCGCCGCCTCCTTCAGGCGCAGCCCCGCCTCGAGCGCGTACTCGTCGTACGGGCTCACGATGTACTTCAAACCGGCGGGGTCAATCCCCTTCCGGTCATCCGCGATCCGGATGCGCGCCTCGGTCTCCGGCACGCGCTTCACGCAAACGATGATCTTCAAGCTCGTTCCCTCCTCGAGGGCGGGCAAAGAAAACGCGCGGCCAATCTAGGAGCCGCGCGTTTCGCTGTCCATATCGCGCGAGCGCCGGTGCCGGCGCGTCCGCGCGGGCGAGGAAACGGATGTTCTCACGGCCACACGACCAGCGACACGTGCGTCTGGTCCGACAACGCAGGGCTGTCCGAAACCTCGTACGCGATGTCCAGCCGCACACGACGTACGGCAACGCCCAGGCCAAACACCTGCCGCAGCCGACCCGCGTCGCCGCCATCCGTGCCGAGCCCGCCCCGCAGGGCGAGCGCATCGCGTAACCGGACCTCCGCACCGAAGCGCAGCGCCGCCCCTTCCGCGCCCTCGCCGAGGCCTTGCTCGCGGTCCAGGAGCAGCAACGCCCGGACGGGCTGCTCTGGTCCACGCCGGAGCAGCGCGAGCGGCTCGACGCCGATCCCGAGGCGGAGCCGCGTCGGCAACGGGTCGGCCTCGGCGCCGAGGTCCAGCGCAGGTCCGATATCGAGCACGGCGGCGCCCACCGAGACCGGCAAGTCCGCGAGCGGACGCGCGACGGCGCCGATGTCGAACGCGAAGCCCGACCCCCGCGCTGAGCTCGTGGCGCCCGGCGGCTGGGCTCCGAGGTCCACCGAGATGAACTTGATGGATGCGCCCGCGTCGAGCGCGGCGAGCAGCCGTCGCGCGGCGGTCACGCCCACCGCGATGCTCTGCGGCGCGGCCTCGCCCAGCGGCGTGCCGTTCTCATCGACCAGCTGGATCGCATCGAACGTGAGCACGCGCGCGAACGCCGCCACGTTGGCGAAGCCACGCAGCGCCGTGCTTCCTGCGAACAGGTAGTGCTGGTACAGGTCGGGCGCGTCCGCGCGACTGATGGAGAGCGTCGTCATGGCACCCGCAGCAGCCGCGGGGTTGTAGGCGACGGCGTCCAGCTCGCTGCTCGCGGCGGTGACCGCCCCGGCGAGGGAGGCCGGCCGCGCCCCGGCGGGGATGGCCAGGATCTCCAGCCCGCCGAGCCGCTGGGCGGCGAGCGGCGTCGTCGTGCGGCCGGCGAGGGCGGCAGCGAGCAGCAGCAGGATGAAGAGGCGCATCGGCCCTCCTGGTGTGGCGGCTGGCGGCCGCATCGTCGTTCTCACCGGACGAAGATCATGCGGACCCTGCGGCGCACGCCTGCCATGTCGGCCACGGCGATGTAGACGCCGGAGGGCACGAGCGCGCCGGCGTCGTCGCGGCCGTCCCAGGCAACCGGGTACCGGCCCGGCTGCAGCGGCTGATCCAGCAGGCGACGCACGAGCGTGCCGCGGACGTTGTAGACGTCTACCTTCACCACTCGGCTGACCTCGTCACCCACGTCGGGGACCTCGACGAGCAGGCGGGTGCCCGTCGCGGCATTGAACGGGTTCGGCGCGTTCTGTCGCAGCTCGAACGACGTGGGCAGCGGAGTCGCGGCCACCACGGCCGGGCCGCCGCTGGCCGCCTCCTCGTCGATGCGCGCGGCGGTGATGCGCGCGTTCGGCTCACCGGCACTGGAGCGGATGTCGATCCGTGCGAACACGCCGCCCTCGGGGATGCCGGTTGCGGAAGCGAGCGCGATGCGCACGCGTCCCGGCTCGCTGTGGTGCGCGAGCAGGAAGCCGGCGGCCGATCCAGCCGGCTGCACGTCCAGGATCTCGACTGGCGCATCGAACGAGACCTCCGCCTCCAGCCCGAACACGGTGCCGCCGGGGAGCCGCGCCTCGAGCAGGATCGCCCCGTCCGCCGCAGTCTGCGTCTGCGTTGCGCGGAGCGCGACCGTGCCCCTCGGTTCCCCGCGCGAAGCGCGCACCGTCGTCGGCGCGTTCCCCTGCGCCGCCGCGAACGCGGCGGATGCCGCGCTCCAGTTGCCGGTCACGTCGCCGACCAGCACCGCTGCGAAGTCCTGCGCCTCCTGGTTGCCGGTCAGCGCCGCGTACGTGCGCGTGGCCGGCTCGAACCTCCAGTCGCCCGCTGGGGGACCGGCGCGCGTCCCAACGAGCACTTCCAGCAGAACCTGTGCGTCCTCCTGCGTGACGACGCCGTCTCCTGTCACGTCCGCGGCGAGTGCCTGCTCACCGGCGCACGTGCGCATTCCCGCGGTGCACGCCAGGATCCACGCCGCGTCCAGCGCGCTCAACGCATCGCGCTGATCGCCGGACTTGGCGGGCGTCACCGTGCCCCCTCCGCCCAGCACGCCGAGCACCGTGTAAGCGCCCCCCTCGCCGGTCGTCTGCGTGCCCTGCAGCGCGTCGGTGCCGGTGATCACGACGCCCGGCACGGGCTCCTGCGTGCCAGCGTAGTAACGCACCGTGCCCGTGATCGCGACGACGTCGACCGCGACCTCGCGCGCGAACATGCCGCGGCCATGCGTGGCAGCGACGAGCCGCCTCGTGCGGGGGTTCAACGCGAGGTCGAACACGGCGACGTTGGGCATGCCCTCGTTCAACGGTTCCCAGCTCGCGCCGCCGTTGACCGTGCGGAACACGCCGAGGTCGGTGCCGATGTAGAGGATGAGCGACGAGCGCGGGTCCGTCACGACCGCGTTGACGGGCATGTCGGGCAGCCCGTTGGAGATCGCGGTCCACGTCGCGCCGCCATCCGTCGTGCGGAACACGTGCTCGGTCCGGAAGCCGGAGAACGTGGCAATCGCGATGTCCGGGTTGCTGGGATCCACCGCGATGTCCGTGACGAAACGCTCCGGGAGGCCCGCGCTCACGTTGGTCCATTCGCCGCCCCCGTTGCGCGTGCGATGGATCTCGCCGCCACTGGTCCCCACGTAGATCACCTGTGGTGCGGAAGGGGCGACCGCGATCGCCGAGATCGTCCTCCCCAGGCTTCCGAGCTCAGGGCTGATCACTTCCCACGACTCGCCCCGGTTAGTGGTGCGGTACAGCCGGAACGTACCGAAGTAGAGCACCGTGGGATCGGACGGATCCATCACCAGCGGTGGGATGAACAGCGCCCGGTCGGAGAGGTCGATGCCGATCGTCTTTAGCTCGAACGGCCCGCCATCGTCTGAGCGGCGCGGGCCACTGAAACCGCTGTTCTGCGTCCACTGGGTCTCCGCGTACGCGAACCTCGGGTCCTGGAAGTCGATCGCGGTGAAGCCGCCGTCGGCCCCCAGCACGTTCCTCCAGGACGGCGATCCATCGTAGCGCAGCGTGCCGTTGTCCTGCGTCCCGCCGAGCATGATGTCCGGATCGGTCGGGTGCAGACCGATCCCCGCGTAGAACTGTGTGATGGCGATATCCGTGTTCAGGCTCTCCCACGAGCCCGGCGCGCCGCCCGAGCGCGAGCGGTAGATGCCGCCGTCGTTGCCCACGTAGACCGTGCGCGGGTCATTCGGATCGTAGATGATGACGTGCTGATCGACATGAATGCTGCCACCCGGCCCCGTGCCCACCATCTGGAACGTCTGCCCTCCGTCGGTCGAGCGGTAGAGCGGCACGCCGCCGAAGAAGACCGTGTCCGGGTCGTTCGGGTGCACCGCGAGCGTCATGTCGTACCAGCACTGCGTGCCGCAGCTCGGCTCGTTCGAGGCGAGCGACCAGGTCTCGCCTCCATCCGTGCTCTTGTAGATCCCGAGCAGCGAGCCGTCGCCGCCCGGGCCGCCGAACGCGTTCTGCATGCTCGCGTACAGGATGGACGGCTGCGATGGCGCGATGGCGAGGTTGATGCGGCCGACATCCTGCGATGGGAAGCCGCCGAGCTTCGTCCACGTGACTCCCGCATCCGTCGAGCGATACACGCCGTTGGCGGCATCGCCCGTCACCCGGCCGACCGCCGCGTACAGCACGTCCGGATCCGAGGGGTGCATCACCAGGTCCGTCGCTGGCGCAGGCCCGCCGGTCCCGGCGTTGAGCGTGCGCCTCCAGCTCGCGCCGCCGTCCGTGCTCTTCCACACGCCATTGTCCGCGGCGACGTACAGCGTCGCGTTCGCGGTGGACCCCGCCGTGCGCGGATCGAGAACGAGGCGCGAGATGCGCACGCCGCCGCTCGCGGCGGAAGCGATGTCGAACACCTCGGCGCCGAGCTGCGTCCACGTCGCGCCGCCGTCCGTCGAGCGCAGCACGCCGCAGCCGAAGTAGCTGTCGCCAGAGAAGTGCTGCTCGCCCGTGGCCGCGTAGACGATCTCGGGATCCACCGGATCGATCACGATCCAGCCCATCGCGAGCGAGCACTCTTTGTCGGTCAGCGGCACCCAGTTCGCGCCGCCGTTCGTCGTCTTCCACACGCCGCCCTGGGCGCCGCCGACGTAGATCACGTTCGGGTTCGTCGGGTGCACGGCGATCGCCGTCAGCCGGCCCGTCGACTGGATGGACAGACCCGGGATGTTGCCCGGCCCGAGCGGCATCCAGGCCGTGTCTGCACGCGGCTGCACGCCCGGGGGCACGATGGTGGGCCACCGGGCGCGGTACTCCCGGACCGCAGCCTGGAACGCGCCGGGCGGGATCTCCTCGAACGGGAATGCCCGCTGGTCGCGGAAGTAGTACCAGCGAAGGCGTGCGTTCTCGATCCGCTGCGCGCCGAGCGGGGACGATGCAAACACGGCCGCTGCGAGCGCGGCGGCTACGGCGATTCTACTGCTGCGAATCGAACCCAAGCGCATCGTGTCTTCCGCGGAAAGGCGGTGAAGTGCGTCACGTGCCGGTCAGACGGAACCGCATCGCGTTGCTCGTGCCCGCGGCCGTCGTCACGGTGACCTCGTACTCGCCAGGCGGCAGCACCAGCGGCGGAGCCTCGCCCGTGGCGGGCAGCTCTTTGGGAACCGGGAACCGGATCCGCGTGCCGCCGTCCGTCGAGCGGAGGTCTGGTATGCTCACGGGCCCGAAACGTACAACGTTCCCCTCGGCAGCGAAACCCGTCCCCACGATCACGACGTCGAGCGGGGAATCCGGGCCTGCCGGCCCCTCCGCCGGCTCGAGTGCCGTGATCACGGGCGGCGGAGCCGCGACGGCGGCCGCGGCACGCGGATCCGGGGTGCCGGCGCGCCCGCAGCCGGCCAATGCCAGCGTCCCTGCGAGCAGCGCGACGAACGGCACCGCGACCCGTCGCGGGAACGGAGATTGCCCCGATCGAAGGTGACGGCGCGGTCGCGCGCGGAGAGCGGCCGCAGGGTGTGGGACCGGATCAGGGAGAGGCGTCATGGCCAGGGAGCACACCGAGCAGGAGCTCGAGCGCAAGCGCGAGGAGCTGCGCCGCAAGGGCAAGCCGGACCAGATCGGGCGGCCGTACGAGACGGACCGGGCGCTGGTGGAAGAGGGCGAACGCAAGCGACCGGGCACCAATCTGGACCTCGGTGAAGAGCGGAGCGAGGAGCAGCAGCGCGAGATGGAGCGCTGGCGCCGCGAATAGCCGTTCACGGGTCGAGCGGCAGCAGCCAGATATCGTACGTCGCCTGGTCCTCGTCTGAACCGAGCCGCCGGGCGAAGGCGAGCATCCGGCCGTCTGGCGAGACGGCCGGCTCGCGGCCGCCTTCCGTCCCGGGCAGCGGCTCGGCGCCCGAGCCGTCCGGCGCGCTGCGCCAGATCCGATCGCCGCGCCGGAAATACAGCCACGCCCCATCCGGCGACCAGGCCGGCTCCTCGCCCTCTACGACCGTGGCCAGGCCCGACCCGTCGGGCCGCACGATCGCGATGTTGCGGCCGAGCAGCGGATAGTCGGTCCGCTCGAGAATGCACCCCGTTTCCCCCGTGCCGGGTGAGACCTCACGACAGCTCTCCGTCACGCCTTCCCCCCTGAGGAGATGCGTGAACGCGATCCATTCCCCGTCAGGGCTCCAGGCGGGTGAGACCGCATCGATGATCCCGGGCACGGGCGTTGGCGCCCCGCCGCCGACCGTCCAGATCCAGAGATGGAGGCCGTCGCTGTAGACGATGCGCTGCCCGTCCGGCGACCACGCCGGCCGGAAGAGCGCCGTCCGCGACTCGTTGAACACGCGCTGGGACGGGTAGTACGGCGCCTCGATGCGCTGCGGGTCCTCGCCCAGGTGGAACACGGGGCCGGCGAAGTCGATGCGCAACACGGGGTCGGCATCGAGGGGCCCGGCGTCGTCCAGGTCGCGCACGCGGAGCAGCGCCCAGCGCAGCCATACCGTCGGCTCCGTCACGGGGCCGGTGACCGGGCAGACCGGGACGCCACTGCAGAGCGACAGGCCGAAGGTGGGCCCCATCTCGATGAACGCGAGGCGCCGGCCGTCCGGCGAAGGAGCGGGCGTTCGCAGGGGGAGCGCCGTGTCCGGCAGCACCTGCGCGCGGGGCACGAGCAGCGTCGCGTGGCCGCCCTCGCGGGGCGCCGCGACGAGCACGAAGTCGGATCTCGGGAACGGGGTGTAGCCCGCGGCCTCGTAGAGCACCGCGCTGCCGTCCGCGGACCACGACGGCGCGCGGTCGTCTCCCGCGCTGTAGGTGAGCCGCCACGGCGGCGGCCCTTCGAACGGGTCGTGGTCGCGCGCCTCGAATGGCGGCGTCGCATCACGGCAGGCGAGCGCGGCGCCGAGCACGGCGACCAGCGCCGTGCCGCGCCGCAGCCGATCCCGCATTCCTGTGCACGCGCTCAAAACGCCACCTCCACGCCCAGCCTGATCTGCCTTGGCTCCGCGAAGAAGAGTGAGGGGTCGAACCGGTCGAGCGCCGCCGCGAACCGCGCGGTGGCGTACTCGTCGGCGGTGATCATGCGGTCTCCGTTCAGGTCCGCGTAGCGGCTGTAGAACGGCGACTCCCACGGGATCGGCTCGCCGCCCGGCATCGGCTCGGCCGCGATCTCGCGGAGCCGCGCCACCTCCGGCGCGAGGCTCGCGGTTTCGCGCCGCAGCCCGATGATGTTGTGCCGGCCGAGCAGGTTCCGGCCGTCCGCGACGACACGCCAGACGCAGCGGCCGCAGCCTGGTACCGTCCCCACCTCCCGGCTCACGCGCGCGTCCACGCTCGCGGTCCAGGGCAGGTACGCGGCCTCGTTGAACGAGCCGCCCGCGATGCGGCGATCCAGCGGGTACCCGCTCTCGACGCGCCCGCGCAGCGCCGCGCTCCAGCGTGTGTCCGCCCCGCCGGCGGCGCGGCCGGCGTAGACCGCCAGGTCCATGGAATGCCGCCGGTCGAACGCGAGCGGGAACTCGACGCGAACGTTGCTCGAGTCCGCGGGCGAGTCGCTCAGCGCGGTCGACGTCACGCCCGTGGCTTTCTGGAGCGCGTAGCCCGCACGAAGCAGCAGCCCGCGCCACTGCGCGCGGATCGAGAGCTCCACGCCGTTGACGTTGCCGAAGTCGCCGAGCTCGAAGCGTCCGGGCTTGCCGCCTTCCTGCGCGACGCTGCCTGACACGAGCTCGCGGAGCCGCTTGCGGAACAGCGTGGCGGCCACGCCGACGTGCTCGCCGACCAGGTGGCTGAAGCCGATCTCGTACGCGGTGCCACGCTCGAAGCCGAGGTCCGGGTTGCCCTGCCGATGGATGTCCGTGCGCAGCGAATCGCCGAGCGTGGTGTCCACGAAGTACCGGAAGTCCGGCGGCTGCGCCACCCAGCCGAAGTTGGCGCGGAAGGCGGTCCGCGCCGTCACGGGCAGCGCGATGCCGAGGCGCGGCATGATGGCGCGCTTCCAGCCGGGCGTGAGGATCTCCGGCACCTCGCCGGCCGAGTCCGGCGCCAGCTCCAGGCCCGAGCGGAACGCGTCCACGCGCAAGCCGAGATGCGCGTGCACGTCTTCCGTGACCAGCCGCAGCTCCGCGAAGCCGCTCAGCGATGCAGGGTCGAACTCCTCGTACAGCGGCGCGACACCCGCCTCGTGCGCGCGCACGCGCTCCAGCGTCTCGATGCCGTAGAACCTCGCCGTCACGCCTCCGCGCACCGCGATGCCGCCCGCAGAGACGACCTCACCGAGCAGATCCGCGCCAAGCATGTCGGTGCGCGTCCAGTTCGCGATCGTGGGCGTCCCCTCGGTGAAGAACAGGCCGTAGCCGCCCGGCCCGAACGGAGAACCGGCCTCACCGCCGGGCGCGCTGTAGCCCGGCACGGGGTCGGTCCACGTCGCGCCGTGCTGCAGCATCACGTCCTCACCCAGGAACCGGAACCGCTCCAGCCCGAAGCCCGCGATCTCGAAGCGCTCGTCCAGGCTCGCGCGGTCCAGCGCGCCGAGGTAGCGGTCCAGCCGCATGAGCGCGACGCGCGCGGTCACGCGGTACGCCTTGCCCTGCCGGTGCTGCGTCAGATCGAGCGCGAGCGTGGCGAGCGTGCCGGTCGTGCGCTGGCCGAGCTGGTAGCGGGGATTGTACTTGAACTCCTGCGTGTACAGCTCGCGCTGGAGCCGGTTGCGCAGCACGGACGCGGTGAGCATGGCGCCCGCGGAGAGCGGGCGGTCCAATCGGATGAAGCCGATCAGCTTGTCACCCGTCTGATGGGGCAGGCGCGGCGCCGTGTACGGGCAGTAGAGGTGGCGCGTGCGGGGGTCATCCCGGAGCGCCCGGATCTGCGTGGCCAGCGAGTCGCCCACGTCCTCCGGCCGCAGGCAGGTGAGTCCGCGCGCGCGGGGCTCCGCGTCCAGCATGCCCTGGAGCAGCAGGTCCGCGAATACGGTCGTCCCGGCTCCGAGCACCCGTACAGGGCCGCCGGCCGAGGCCGAGAGGCCTGTGAACCCGCGGAAGAGACCGTCCGGCGCCCAGTGGTCGGTCAGCAGCGAGGCCCGCCCTTCCCAGCGCTCGGTGCTGCCGCGGCGCGTGACCAGGTTCACCACGCCGGACAGCGCGGAGCCGTACTCCGCGCCGAAGCCGCTGGTCACGACCTCCACCTCCTCGAGCGAGGTGGGCGAGAACTCGAGGCCGAAGCCCTGCATGGACGCCTCGAGCTGGTTCTTGAGCTCGATGCCGTCCACCACGTAGGCCTCCTGGCCCACACGGCCGCCCCGGAAGTGCCCCTCCGAGACACCGGGGGCGAGGTCAATGGCGTCCTGAAGGCGGTCCAGCGGCAGCTCGCGCAGCTCACGGCCGATCACCACCTCGTGCGTGATGCCGACCTCCGGCTCGATCAGGCGGACTCGCTCGGCCGAGACGGTGACGCCGGGCAGCGCGACCGCCGCCTCATGCACCTCGATCCGCACTTCCGTAGGCCGGCCGGCGCGAACGACCACACCCTCCAGCACCAGTGGCCGGTAGCCCAGCCCTTCCACGCGCAGCGACCACTCTCCCGTCGGCACCGCGGCCAGGACGAACCGCCCATCCTCCCCCGTGAGCGTCCGCCGCCCGAGCGTCTGGATCGTGACTTCGGCGCCCGCCACCGGCGCCCCCGTGCCCGCCACGACGACGCGGCCCAGCACCGTGCCGGCCGTCTGCGCCACCGCCGTACTGGCGGGCGCAGCCAGTGCCGCGGCCAGCAGCACGGTCGCCGCAACGCGGCGCACGCGCCGCCCAGTCGCCCGTGCGCCGACGCCGTGCGTTTCACCCCTCATCGGATGTCCGTTCTTGCCTCAGTTGAGTCTCCCCGTGAGAACGCGCGAGCGGCCGCGTCTGTGTCGGCGGGAGTCGGAGGCGCGGTCAGGACCGCGGGTGGGCCGCCACCCGCGGATCCGCCGCCGGCGCGGCCGCGAGCTCACGGTACACGATCTCGTACTGCCGCGCCATACGTTCGGGAGAGAAGCGCTCGGCCGCGCGCGAGCGCGCCGCATCGGCGAGGGCGCGGCGGCGGCCTTCGCTGTCCATGAGCCCGCGGATCGCGTGGGCGAGCGCGGCGGCATCGCCGGGCGGGTAGAACACGCCGCAGCCATCCCACAGCTCGCGGTAGGTCGGGATGTCCGCGAGCACGAGCGCGCAGCCGGCCAGGGCCGCCTCGAGCGGGGCCAGGCCGAAGGGCTCGTAGCGCGACGTCGCGGCGTAGACCGCAGCGCGCGCGAGCAGCCGCCGCAGGTCCGACGGCCCGAGAACGCCTGCCCAGCGGATCCCCGGCGCGCGGACGGGGAACCGCTCCCTGCCGGACGGCGACGCCTCCGGCCCCGCGAGCACAACCTGGATGTCGCCGCCGAGCACGGCCGCCGCACCGACCAGGTCGACCACGCCCTTCCCTTCGTCCCACAGCCGCCCCGCCGCGACCACGATGCGCTCCCGCCGCGAGCGCCGCCGGAATCGGAACCGCGCGGCGGAACGCGCGTTGTGGATCACCCGGACCCCATCCAGACCGTACTCGTGGCGGAGCTGCTCCGCCATCCAGGAGGACGGCGCCACCACCGCCTGAGCGCCCGCGAGCCCCGCACGCACCCACGCGCGGTAGCGACGGTGCCACGCATCGTCTGGCGGATCCTGCCGCCGTGCCGCGCGCCACCAGCTCACCACGTCGCTGTGCCCGACCACCAGCTTGGGCGCCCCCAGCTCGAACGCGCCGTAGAAGAATTGATTGAGATGCACGACGTCCGGCCGGCGCGCCGCAACCAGCGCGCGCAGGGGGTCCAGCGACTCCGTCAGCCCCGGCTCCGGGTCCGGGTACCACTCCAGCGGCGCGTTCAGCGCGACGAAGTCCAGATCCGGCCGCGACCCCAGCCACTCCCGCTGCACGGGCCCGGGTTCCGGGCCAAATGCAACAAGCGTCGTCTCGTGTCCCAGCGCCGCCAGCGCGTCCACCAGTTCTTCCGTGTACGCCCACACGCCGCCGGCGCTGTCGGTCGTAACGAGTACGCGCATTGCGCTCCCCCGTGTCCGGCAGGCCCCGCGCCGGGGTTTCAAGTTGCGTACCATGCGGATGTCTCTGGTTTCTCCCTCGCCCGTGCGGCGGCGGAATCACCACTTCTCCCATGCCCTCGCCCGGGCGTTGGGAGGCGGCGCCGGGGTGCCCTCGCCCTGCCCCTCGATGCGAAAAGTCCCGGCACATGCGTGCCGGGACTCATTTCGCATCGATCACGGTTCCACCCCGATCGGGATACCCGGTTCGGCAACCTCGCGCTCCGGGTCGTACGGCTTCGGAAGCCAATCCGGCGAGTCAGGCCGTTCCGGCCCCACAACGTCCGGCTCTTCCTCGGGCTCGTACGGCGGCTCCTGTGCCGGCGCTCCCGGCCGAGGCAAGGGCTTGTCCCGGTTCGGTCCGGGTACGGTTGCCATGCCTCGCCTCCCTTCGTTCAGGCTCGCACCCCCTGATGCGGCCGGAACGCAGAAAGGCGCAGAAGACGTGCCATGAACGACTTGCGAAACCGCACGTCAACCGGTCACCTCGCGCAGCAAACGCAGGACGTTCAGACCCAGGATCTTCACCACGTCATCCTCCGAGTAACCTCGCGCGAGCATGCCCTCGGTGATGCGCGGCATGTCCGACGCGTCGCGAATGCCCGCCGGCAGCGTCAGAATGCCATCGAAGTCGCTGCCCAGCGCCACGTGGTCGGCGCCGGCCACGCGCACGAGATGGTCCACGTGGTCCAGTAGCCGGTCCAGCGGCACCGGCTCGAGCGCGGCGAGCTGGGTGCGCAGCCAGGCGTTGGCCTCACGCCGCGCGCGCTCCCGGTCGCCGTGCGCGGCGTACGCGGCGTCCGCACGGCGCTCCATCTCTTTCGTGAGCGAGTCGAACCGCGCGCCGTAATCCTCATCGAGAAAGGCCGGGAAGAAGTTGACCCCGATCACGCCACCCCGCCGCGCGATCTCCCGCGCCTGCTCGTCCGACAGGTTGCGGGGCAGTCCGGCCAGCGCGCGTGCGCACGAGTGGCTCGCCAGGATCGGCGCCTCCGACACCTCGAGGACCTGCGCGACCGTCGTGTCCGCGGCGTGCGAGACGTCGACCAGCATGCCGAGGCGGTTCATCTCCCGGATGACCTCGCGGCCGAACTCGGTCAGGCCGCCGTGGCGGGGCGGCGAGCAGCACGCGTCCGCCCAATCGTTGGCGTTGTTCCAGGTCAGCGTCACGTAGCGCACGCCCGCGGCGTGGAAGCGGCCGAGCATCTCGAGCGAGTTCTCGAGCGCGTGCCCGCCCTCGACGCCGAGCAGCAGGGCGACGTCGCCGCTCGCGCGCGCCGCCTCGATCTCCGCCGCGCTCGTGGCGAGCCGCGTGCCCGGCGTACGCGCGGCCACAGCGTGCACCGCTTCCACGAGCCGCATTGCGTGCGCGCCGGATGCGCCGGGCTCCGCGGCGAGCTCCGCCGGCACCCAGGCGATCATGAACTCTGCGTCCACGCCGCCCTCGCGCAGGCGCGGCAAATCGACGTGGCCGTCCTCATGCCGAGCGCCGAAGTCGTACGAGGGGTCGAGGAAGAACTCGGTCGGCGTGTCCGCGTGCAGGTCCACCACCAGTGCTTCGCGGTGGAGCCGTGCGGCGCGCTCGGAGACGCGTGATTCGCTCAGCGGGAGACCCATGGGTTGCCCCGGATGAAGAAACGCAGCGGCCAGTCCGCCGCCCGTGTCACGCCGACGCGGGGTCCGGCCTCGATCTCGGCCGCGTCCACGGGCTCGCCCTCCGCGAGCACCAGCGGCGCGACCTGGAGCGGGTGGCCGTTGAGCGCGCCGTCGATCGCCAGCGCCTCGGCGAGGCGTGCAGGCCCGGCGGTCAGCTCGCGGTCCGGGCGGCGGCCGGCGCTAGCGGCGCCCCCCGCCCCCCAGCGTCGCAGCCGCATCACCTCGATGCCGTCCAGGGGCTCGAGCGCGCGGATCAGCACGGCGGCCGGATACCCCTCCCCGCCGGTCACGGCGTTCAGGCACCAGTGCAGGCCGTAGATGCGGTACACGTACGCGATGCCGGGCGGGCCGAACATCGCGGCGTTGCGCGCAGTGCGGCCGATCCGCTCGGCCGCGTGCGACGCCGGATCGTGCGGCCCCAGATACGCTTCTGTCTCGACGATGCGCCCCGACACGAGGGCGCCGCCCGTGGTCGAAACCAGGACGGCGCCCAGGAGGTCCCGCGCCACCTCGTCGGCGGCGCGGGCGTAGAAGGCCGGCGGGAGCGGCCGGAGCGCGCGGCGGCCGCTCAATCGCTGCCGGCGGCCACGGGCTCGCTCGCGGCCGCCTTGCCCCGGCGCCCGCCGCGGCGACCGCCTCGACGGCCCCGGGTGCGCTTCTTCGCCCCGCCCGAGGCGGCGGCCTCGGCCGGCGCCGCCGCCGGAGCCTTGGCCGCTGGAGCCGCCGTCGCCTCCGCCCGCTGGCTCGCCGCGCCGGCGTCCGCCTGCCATGCGGCGATCAGCAGGTCCGCCCTCCGACCGCCGCCCAGCACCTCGCGGATCCGGTCCGGGGCGTCACGCAGCGTCGGGAACACGTTCTCGGCGCCGAGCGCCTCGACCAGCGCCTCCGCCGTCTTCCGGCCCACGCCCTTGTAGGCGCTGAGCCGCGCGATCACGGCCGCAGGCTCGGTCGGGAACGACTCCGCGGCCGGCGCCGCCACCGCTGCGGGAGCCGGCTGCGCGGGCGCCGGGGCCTCCGCGGCGGGAGCGGACTCCTCCCGGCCAGCCGGAGCCGACGCCGCGGCCTGCTGCGCCTTCCGCGTGCCGCCACGGCGGCCGCGCGAGGACTTCCGCCCCGCCTGCGGCTCCTCGGCGGCAGCGGTGGCGGCCGGTGCCTGTGCCTCCTCCGGCGCCGCGCCGTTCCGCTCCTCGACGAGCGGAATGGTCTGGCCGGCGAGCACCGGCGGCGGCGCGGTCAGCACCAGGCTGCGGCCGCGCGTACCGCGACGGAACCGCAGCACGCCCGGGACCGGCACGGCCGCCGGACGCGCAGGCGTGGCCGGCGCGGGCGCAGGCGCCTCGACGGGCGCGGCCTCCTGCTCCGGCGAGGCAGGCGCTGCGGCCGCGGGTTCCTGTCCCGCGACAGCGGCCGGCTCGGCCACCGCGGCCTCCCGCGCGACCGGCGCCTCCTTCTCCTTCGCGGACTCCCGACGCCGGCCACGCGCCTCCGCGCGCTCCGCACCACGATCGCCACGCGCAGGCCGGTCCGCCGGCGCAGCCGGCTCGGCTGCATCACCCACGGGCAGCATGGCGTGCCCGCGCGACGACGGCGGCGCGACTTCATATGCGCCGTTGTCCGTCTTGCGCAGGTCCACGATCTCCATGTCGTGCGCCTGCCGCAGGAACCGGCTGAACTTGCTGAAGCCCAGCGCGGACTCATCCCAGCCCGGCTGGAGCTCGAGCATCCGCCGCTTCACATCCGAGTCCCGCACCGCTTCACCCGGACGCCGCACCAGCCCCTCGACCGCGCGCCGCAGCAGGTCGTACGCAGCGCGCAGCGGGTCCGCCGGGCCACGTTCCTGGTCGGCCGGCACAGCAGGAGCCGGCGCAGCAGCGCTCGGCGCAGCTTCGGCGGCTTCCGCCACCCGCTCCTCGCGCTCGCGGCGCGACGGCCGCTCTTCGCGCTCACGCTGCGGCGCACGCTCCTCCCGGTCGCGCCGCCCGCGCCGCGAGCCCTCCTCGCGCCGCGCGCGCGGCGCAGCCTGCTGCTCCTCCTCGCTCGGCGTCTCCGGGCCGTCGGCCGGGCCGACCTCGTACTGACCGTTCTCGAGCTTGCGGAGCCGCAGGCAGCCGCGGTTCGCGGCCTCTGCGACGAACTTGCTGAACTTGCTGTAGCCCAGCGTGCGCTCGTCGAAGCTCGGATCCAGCTCGATCATCACCTGCTTGAGCCGGTCCGAGCGCATGACGTCGCCCCTCTCCGCCATCTGGCGCACCGCCCGGTCCACCAGGACCCACGGATCCTCGCTCGCCGACGGCGTGTCCTCGCCCGCCTTGGTCAGGCCCGAGAGCGCGGAGTACGAGTAGTACTCGTCGCAGTTCTGCACCAGCAGGTCCGAGCTGGACTCGCGGATGCCCACGCCGATCACGTACTTGCCGTACTCCTTCAGCTTCAGCACCAGACTGCTGAAGTCGCTGTCGCCCGAGAGCAGGATGAACACGCCGATCTCGGGCCGCGTGAACACCAGCTCCAGTGCGTCGATGGCAAGACGGATGTCCGTCGCGTTCTTCTTCGAGCTGCCGTAGGCGGGAGCGAAGATCAGGTCGACCGATGCTTCGCTGAGCGGGACGATGTACTGCGGGTAGCGCCGCCAGTCCGCGTACGCACGCTGGACCGCGACCTTCCCCTTGATGATGTCACTGTTGAGTAGCTTCTTGAGCTCCTTCGAGAGATCGCTGCGGATCCCCATCGTCACGTTGTCGAAGTCGATGAGGAGTGCAGCGTTCGGCGCACCCTGCGCCGGCGTGGCCAGGCGCCCCTGATGGGGGGCCCGGGCAAACTGAGCAGCCATTTGCCTCGCTTCGTTTACGTTTCCGCTTGCGAGGCCCCTCCCCGTCGCGCGGGACCCGCATCGGTCCCGCCGAGCGGCGGAGGAGTCTCGCCCTTCCCGCACCAGCGCGCCGCAGGAGCGGCGCGCCCTTCACGCACCGGCGAGACCCGCTCTTTCGGGCGCTGTCTCGCCCAACAACCTTCACGCACCAGCGAGACCCGTCTCGCCCTTCCCGTGCGAGCGCGCCGCAGGAGCGGCGCGCCCTTCACGCGCGAGCGAGACACCTCACTTTCGGGCGCTGTCTCGCCCAACCTTCATTCGCCAGCGAGACCCGTCTCGCCTTTCCCGTACCAGCGCGCCGCAGGAGCGGCGCGCCCTTCGCGCACGACCGAGACCCACTCCTTCGAGCGCCATCTCGCCGGCTTTTCCATCAACCGCGTCGGCTCGATTCCGCCGCGCTCATCATGCGCGCGAGCTCGACACGCCTCACCTTTCCGCTTCCCGTAAGCGGCAGCGCGTCAAGGAAGCGGACCTTGTCCGGGACCTTGTAGTCCGCGAGCACGCCCCGACACCACTCCTTGAGCTCCTCCCCGGTGACGATCGCGCCCTCGACCGGCACCACGCACGCGCACACCGCTTCGCCCAGCACTTCGTCCGGCACGCCGACCACGGCCACGTCCAGCACTGCGGGATGCGCGTGCAGTCGGTCCTCCACCTCACGCGGGTAGACGTTGAACCCGCCCCGGATGATCAGCTCCTTCCGTCGGCCGACGATGTGGAGGTATCCCTCGTCGTCCACCATTCCCAGGTCGCCGGTGAGGAAGAAGCCGTCCCGGTCAATGACCTGCGACGTCTCGCCGGGCTGCCGGTAGTAGCCGCGCATCACGCCCGGCCCGCGCACCGCGATCTCGCCGAGGCTCTCGACGGGCAACGTCGTCCCGTCGACATCGACGATCCGAACGTCCGTTCCCGGCAACGGCCGGCCCACGGTGAAGACCTGCTTCTCCTCCGGGTCACCCGCACACGTAACCGAGACGGTGGACGCCGTCTCCGTCAGCGAGTACGCGACCTGGAGCCCGGGGCACAGCTCCCGGCGGATACGCCGCACCAGCTCGTCCCCGATCGGTGCGCCGGCGACGATGCCGGCCCGCAGCGAGGACAGGTCCCGGCGGCGCAGGTCCGGCTCGCGCAACTCCTGGATGAAGACAGTCGGCACGCCGTAGTGCACCGTCACGCGGTGCCGCTCGATCAGCTCGAGCGCTTCCGCCGGGTCGAACTGCTCCTGGAGCACCAGCGAGGCGCCGGCCATCATGGTACCGAGCAGGCCCGGCCCCAGGCCGAAGACGTGGAAGATCGTCGTCACGCCGAACACCACGTCGTCCGGACCGAGTCCGATCGCCTCCACGGTCTGCGCGGCCGTGTGGAGCAGGTTGCGGTGCGTCAGCGCCACCCCCTTCGGCTTCCCCATCGTGCCGGACGTGTAGAGGATGGCGAAGACGTCCTCCTGCGGGTCGACGACCGGTGCCGGGAACTCGCGGCCCTGCCCGCTCGAGAGCAGGTCCTCGTACTGGTAGATCCGGTCGTCGTACCAGAGGTCTTCCTCCCCCACCGTCACCAGGTACTGGAGATCGGGGAGCGAGGAGAGGAAGCCCTCGAAGAGCTGGAGATAGTCCGTTCCGTTGAAGTTCTCCGCACACACCACCACGGCCGCTTCCGAGTGCCGCAGCATGTACTGCAACTCGGGCACCGTGAAGTGCGGATTCAGCGGGACGATGACCGCGCCCAGCTTCGCCGCTGCGAAGGTCGCGACGACGAACTCGGGCCAGTTGGGCAGGTCCAGCGCAATGCGATCGCCCTTCTCGATCCCCAGCTCGTGCAACGCCGCCGCCAGCGCCGCGGCGCGCTCCTCCACCTGCCCATAGGTAAGCCGGCGGCCGCCGAAGATCAGGAAAGTGCGGTCCGGATCCTCCGCGGCCCGCATCTCCAACGCCTGGGCAACCGACCGGCCACCGAAGCGCTCCGCGAGCGCCATTCCGCCTCCGTCGGGAGTCACTCCTCGCCGTCCGCCCGAATTCGGGGCGAACCGCCGTTCCCGGCCGCCACAAACATAGCCGTGTCCCCGGACGGCGTCAAACACCAGTCCCGTAATTACATACCCTCGAGCCGGGAAGGCGTTGCACGAGCCAGCGGCGCCAGCGCCGCCTCCGCCACGGCGTCCGGAACCTCGTGGGTCCAGGCGCCGTCCGCCGTGCGCGCCGCCTCGCCCGGCCGCGCGACCAGGGTGTACCGGACCCGCCCGGCCCGCACCTTCTTGTCGCGCCGGCACTGGGCCAGAACGGCTCCGGGCTCCGCCCCCTGCGGCCATGCCGTCGGCACCCCGAGGGCATCCAGCGCCTCCCGGATCGCCGCCGCCGTGCCTGGCGCCGTCACGCCCGCCGCCTCGCCGATCGCCGCCTCTGCCACCATGCCCGCCGCGACGGCGTGCCCGTGCGGCAGCGCGTAGCCGGTCAGCGCCTCGAGCGCGTGCCCGATGGTGTGGCCGAAGTTCAGCGTCGCGCGGCACCCGGCCTCGCGCGGGTCCGCGGCCACGACCTCCGCTTTGATCTCGACCGAGCGCGCGACCAGCGCGCCGAGCGCCGCGGCATCCCGGCCCAGGATCGCGCCCGCGTCACGGACGATGCGGTCCAGGTAGGCGGCGTCCGCGATCACGCCGTGCTTCACCGCCTCCGCCAGCCCCGCGCGCAGCTCGGCCTCGGGCAGCGAGGCCAGGAGCTCCGGGTCCGCCACGACCAGCCGCGGCTGGTGGAATGCGCCGACCAGGTTCTTCCCCGCTGCCGTGTCCACGCCCGTCTTGCCGCCCACCGATGCGTCCACCATCGCGAGCAGCGTCGTCGGGACCTGGACGAAGTCGACGCCGCGCAGGTACGTCGCCGCGACGAAGCCCGCCACATCGCCCGTCACGCCGCCGCCCAACGCGATGACGCATCCGTCGCGGCCCACGCCGAGATGGACCAGCGCATCGCACAGCTCCGCCCATGTCGCGACCGTCTTGCGCGCCTCGCCCGCGGCGAACGGGACCAGGTCCACGCGTGCACCCGCACGAGCGAGGGCCGCGCACGCGGCATCGCCGTACAACGTGGCGACACGCTCGTCGGCCAGGACCGCGTAGCGCGCCGCCGGCGCGGCGGCCGTAACGAGCGTGCCGAGGCGTGACAGCGCGCCCGGCTCCACGACCACATCGTACCGCGAGGGCGGCGTTCCCGGCACCGCGATGGAGATCGTTGCCACGACGATGACTCAGCGACGGAAGAACAGGTTCAGCAGCAAGGTCAGGATCAGGCTCAGCAGCAGCATGAGCCCGAGCGGTACGTACACCCGCACGGGCCCACGTTCCCACACGATGTCGCCGGGCAGCCTGCGCATGCCGAAGTGTTCGACGAGCAGCAGCACCACCCCGAGCACCAGGAGAACCGCCCCGGCGATGATCGCGAGGCGCGCGAGCGCACCGAGAGTCATGCCGCCTCCCGCTGCTCCCGCCGCCGGTCCAGCCCCACGCCCAGCAGCGTCTCACCGGCCAGCCAGCGGACCACGACGCCCAGGTCGCCGGAGTCCCGGTACACCTGGCGCATGCGGTCCGCCGCGTTGCCGCGCTCGAGCAGGGCGTCGATGCGCTCGACCGCCGCGCCATCGCCGAGCGACTCGAGCGTTGGCGCGACCTGCGCCGCCAGCCCGCGGATCGCCTCCCGCACCGGCACACGCGCGTCCGGCGCATCCGGCACGACCAGCCACGCGTCCAGCCCGTCGCGTGCGGCGCGCCACTCGTTCTCCGCGAGCAGCGCGTGTGCGGCTCCGGAGGAGAACCCGGGCGGCGCCCACTCCGGCAGCCGACCCTGCGCCGCGGCGACGACGAGCGCGCGCGCCAGCGCAGCGATCGCCGCCGCGTCCTCCGCGCGCGGGCACGCGTCCGTCGCGCGGAACTCGAGCGTGGGGTAGATCGCGTGCGGCCGCACGCTCCAGTAGATGCTGCGCTCGTCCGGGATCGCCCGCGCGCGCAGCAAGACATTGACATAGCGGCGGTACTCCTCCGCCGACTCCAGCCGAGGCGGCACGCCGTTGCCCGGCCAGCGCCGCCACAGGATCAGCCGATACGACGCGTAGCCCGTGTCCTCGCCCTCGTAGAACGGCGAGCTGCAGGACAGCGCGACGAGGTGAGGGATGTAACCCCGCACCGCGTTGAGCAGCGTGATCCGGTCCAGGCGCTCCGGGACCGCCACATGGATGTGCATCCCGAAGTTGTGCTCGTCCCGCGCGATCCGCCCGTACTCCCGTTCGATTCGCACGTAGCGCGCTTCACGACTGCGCTCGTGGCCTTCCCACCGGCTGAACGGGTGCACGCCCGCCGCCACGATGCGGAGGTCGTGCGCCGCCGCGGTCGCCGCCACCTGGAGGCGCAGCCGCTTCAACTCCTTCTCCACCGCCTCCATCGACGTACAGACGTGCGTGCCGATCTCCAGCGTCGTCTCCTGGAGCTCGCCGCGGATCTCCGCGCTCCAATCGAACGCCAGCACGTCCCGCGCGCGGCTGCGCAGCTCGCCCGCCACGTCGTCCACGAGCTGGTACTCCTCCTCCACCCCCACCGTGAACGCCTCGCGCAGCCCGCTCGCTCGCCCCATTGCTCCCATCCAGTCCGGCGGAACAACCTACGGGCGATTCAAACACTACAGCAAGCAAGGCGCCACGGCCGCCACGCGGCGCGCCGGGCGGTAGGCGCGCCCGCACCGCGCACCTCCCTACCCCGGCCGAGCACCCATCCCCCCACCTTCCCCTCGTGACAGCGCTGCATTATGTTTAACTCCAGCGCACCGGAGTCGTTGTGGTCTTGACGGTCGCGCGTTGCGGAGCCGGGCCAGGGAGTGCGCCGGCCGACCTCCGCAGAACTCAAGCACTGAACCGGTCCGCCTCGAGCGGCCGCTTCTGGACGCGTCTCTGCCGCCGGAGACGCGCCTTTTCGTAGGGGCGTTGCACGCAGGATTCCATGGCGCTCCACATCGGGTTCGCCTACAACGAGAAGCCGCCGGAGGACGACGAGCCTCCAAGTGGCGTACCTCCAAAACCTTGGCCCCACGACCGCTACGCGGAGTGGGATGATCCTGCCACCATCGCCGCCGTCGAGCGCGCCCTCCAGCGGGCCGGCCACGTCACCCGACTGGAAGCAGACCCTGAGTTCCCCCTGAAACTCTCCCGGGCCCGACCCGACATCGTCTTCAACATCGCCGAAGGCCTGCACGGCCCGAACCGCGAAGCGCACGTCCCCGCGATCTGCGAGTTCCTCGACGTGCGCTACACCGGCAGCGACCCGCTCGCGCTCGGACTCGCGCTCGACAAGCGCCGCGCCAAGGAAGCGTTCCTGGCCCGCGGCGTGCCCACGCCGGACTACGTCGTCCTGGGCGACGGCGCGGATGCCGTACCCGGGCACCACGCCACCCACGCGTCCATCCCGCTGCCCGCGGTGGTCAAGCCCCTGTTCGAGGGCTCGAGCAAGGGCATCCCCGAACGCGCGCTGTGCTACACGGCCTCCGCGGTCGCGGTGCGCGCCGCGGAGATCGTCCGGGAGTACGGCCAGCCCGCACTCGTCGAGCGCTTCCTGCCGGGCCGGGAGTTCACCTGCGCGATCCTCGGCAACGGCGCCGACGCCCGCGTGCTTCCCATTGTCGAGATCGTCTTCGAGGCGCTGCCCGACGGCGCGGCGCCCATCTACGGGTACGAGGCCAAGTGGGTCTGGGATACGCCGGATGCGCCGCTCGAGATCTTCCGCTGCCCCGCCGACCTGAATCCGGCCCTGGCAACCGCGATCGAGCGCGCAGCGCTCGCCGCCTTCCACGCGCTCGGCTGCCGGGACTGGGCGCGCGTCGACCTGCGTCTCGACGAGCACGGCCGGCCCCACGTCCTCGAGATCAACCCGCTGCCCGGGATCCTGCCGGATCCCAGGCAGAACTCGTGCTTCCCCAAGGCGGCGCGCGCTGCAGGGATGAGCTACGACGACCTCATCCTCCGGGTTCTCCATATCGCGCTCGAGCGCTACGGAATGCGCGCATGACGGTCGGCATTCTCTACGACGAGATCGTGGCCCGCCGCGAGGCCCCGGCCGATGCACGCGCCGCGCTGGACGCGGTCGACGCGGTCGCCCATGCCCTGCGCGAGCTCGGCCACACGCCGCTCGCCGTCCCCGTCGGCGCGGACCTGGATGAGTGGACCGACCGCCTGCGCGATGCGCGCGTCGACCTGGTCTTCAACCTGTGCGAGAGCGTCGCCGGCGCGGCCTCGCGCGAGGCGTCCGTCGCCGCCGTCGTCGAGCTGATGGGGTTGCCCATGACCGGCAGCCGCGCCGAGACGCTCGCGCTCGCGCGCCGCAAGGACCGCGTCAACGCGCTGCTCGCCGCGGCCGGCGTGCCCGTGCCGCCCTGGACCGTCGTGCCGCCGGGCGCGCCCCCGCCCCGCGACTGGGATCGGTTCCCCGCCATCGCAAAGCCGGCCGGCGAGGATGCATCGGTCGGGATCTCGCAGCGGTCGGTCGCGCGCGATCGGGACGAGCTGGACGCGGCGATCGAGCAGGCCGCGCCGCACGGGCCCGTGCTCCTCCAGGAGTTCCTCACCGGCCGCGAGCTTGCGGTCGCCTTCGTCGGCGAGCGCGCGCTTCCCATCTCGGAGATCGACTACGCCGGCATGCCCGATGGCTGCTGGCCCATGCTCTGCTATCGCGCCAAGTGGGACGCAGGATCGCCGGAGGACCTCGCCACGACGCCGCGATGCCCCGCCGCCCTCGAGCGCAGGACGCGAGCGCGCGCGCTCGAGCTCGCCGAGGCCGCGTGGCGGCTCGTCGAGGGGACCGGCTACGGCCGCGTCGACCTGCGCGCCGATGCGGATGACAACCTTTACGTCCTCGAGGTGAATCCGAACCCGGACATCACGCCCTCCGCGGGCCTCGCCCGCATGGCCGCGGCCGATGGCTGGAGCTACACGGACCTCATTCGCCGCATCGTGCGGGAGGCGGCCGCGTGACAGAGGCCGGCACTCCCCTGCGCATCGCGCCCCTCAGGCCCGCCGACCGCTCCCGCGTCGAGGCCATCGTACGCGCGACCGGCGTGTTCCGCGAAGCGGAGATCGCCATCGCCCTCGAGGTCGTCGACTCGTTCTTCATTCACCCCGATCGGGACTATTCCGCCCTCGGCGCCTTCACCCCGGACGGCGACCTGATCGGCTATGTCTGCTACGGCCCCACGCCGGGCACCGCGAGAACCTGGGACGTCTACTGGATCGCGGTCGACCCGGCGGCGCAGTGCAACGGGGTCGGGACCATGCTCCTCCAGGAGGCAGAACGAAGGCTCGCCCGCTCGGATGCTCGACTCGTGATCATCGAGACCTCCTCGCAGCCGTTGTATGACCCCACACGTGCGTTCTACGCGCGCCGCGGCTACCACGAGGTCGCACGGGTCCCGGATTTCTACGCGGATGGCGACGATCGCGTGATCTTCGCCAAACGGCTCCAATCATCCTCTACGGGCAGCCCGACCCATGGAAACCTGGCAAGAGATCCTGCACCAGAGCCTCACGACGGTCGACGAGTTGATTGAACGCTTCGGCGCCGAGAACGTCGACCGCGAAGCCGTCCAGAAAGCGATCGACCGCTTCAACCTGCGCATCACCCCGGCCGCACTCCAGTTCATCCGCAAGCCTGGCGACCCGTTCTGGCGCCAGTACGTCCCGACCCCGGATGAGCTCGTCGTCGAGGACGGGATCGTGGATTCGCTGGACGAGGACGCCGATTCCCCCGTCCCCAACATCACCCACCGCTACCCGGACCGCGTGCTCTTCCTGGTCTCGCCGGTGTGCGCCACCTACTGCCGCTTCTGCACCCGCCGGCGCAAGGTGGGCGACCCGGAGAAGATCCCGCTCAATCAGTTCGACGCCGCGTTCGCCTACCTGCGGGAGCACACGGAAGTGCGTGACGTCGTCATGTCCGGCGGCGACCCGTTCATGCTCTCCGACCGGCGCATCGAGTACTTCCTGAAGACGCTGCGTGAGATCCCGCACATCGAGATCATCCGCATCCACACGCGCATGCCGAGCCACCTGCCGCAGCGCATCACGCCTCAGCTCTGCGACATCATCCGCAAATACCACCCGATCTACATCAACGTCCACTTCAACCATCCGGACGAGCTGACGCCGGACGCCGTGCGCGCGCTGAACCTGCTGGCCGACTCCGGCGCCCCGCTCGGCAGCCAGACCGTGCTGCTCAAGGGCGTCAACGACGACCCGGCGGTCATGAAGGAGTTGATGCACCGGCTCATCAAGGCGCGCGTCCGGCCCTACTACATCTACCAGGCGGACGTCGTCGCCGGCGGGGAGCACTTCCGCACGTCCATCGAGAAGGGCCTGGAGATCATCCGCGCGCTGCGCGGCTGGACCAGCGGCCTTTGCGTGCCGCACTTCGTGATCGACGCGCCCGGCGGCGGCGGCAAGATCCCGCTGCTCCCCGAGTACGTCCAGCGCATCACCGCGCGCGAGATCGTGCTGCGGAATTATGCGGGGAAGGAGTATCGGTACCCGCTGCCCGGCGCACGGAAGAACAGACGCAACGGGAGGAACGGCAAACGCGTACAGACGGCACCGATCGAGGAGCTGGTGCTGCTGGATGCATGAGGGCGCGGAGGGTGCTCCTCCGCGCCCTCCGCGGCTCTTCTGTCACGCGGAGACGCGGAGAACGCGGAGGAGGTTGCCGGGCCGGGCTGCGTTCGTCGCTAGTCCGAGAGTTCCTCGCCCGGATCCACGTTCGTACCGAATGTGGTTTCTGCCGGCGGAATCTCGGCTCATCCCGCTGCCGATGCTTCCGGGCGAGTCCGCCTCCAGCCCGCGAAGGCTGACTCGCCCGGAGCAAACCACCACATCAAAGGATCCCTGAACTCCCCGCGCAGTTTCCGCAGCGCCAGAGAACCAGAAGCCCCCTCTGCGCCCTCAGAGACTCCGCGTTCTCCGCGTCTCTGTGTGAGCTGATGACTCCGCGCCTCTGTGTGAGCGCGCTGCCCGCTGGCGAGGGCAACGAACGGCTGCTCACCCGCCACGCTCGGAAAGGCCCACCAGCTCGGGCACCGGCACGGCATCCAGCTCCACCGCCCGCTCCGCATCCACGACGCGCACGACCGGCCGCCCCTCCACCTCCAGCCGCTCCACGCGGCCGTGCCGCTCCGCGGCCCTCACCTCCAGGACTCGCCGGTATGCTGCCGCGAACGCGTCCGCCGCCCCCGCGTCGTCCCACACCGAGTACCACACCAGCGCGCGCCCGCCGCCGGGCGCTTCGAGCAGCCGGTAGCGGTCTCCGTCCCAGCCCTGCGCCGCGCGCTCGGCGCCCGCGCCGAGGTGCTCGCTCAGCAGGATCCCCGTCTCCAGTGCGCCGAGCGTGTTCTCGTACACGAGGCGCCAGTCCCCTTCCCCGCCCCCGTCCGCGGCGCCCAGCGTGAGCTCGGTGGGCTCGTCCCGTGTTTCAATGAAGCGCTCGCGCGGGCGCATCACCTGCTCCGTGGACTGCGGCAGCAGCGGGCCGAGCGGCGCGGGCCGGCCGCCGGCCGCATCCGCCCGCCACAGCGCCTGCACGAACGCCGCACCCTCGAGGTACGGGAACAGCAACGTCTCCCGGAGGATGCGCGGTGCGGAGCGGAACACGGGGAACTGCTCGTTCTCCGCCTCGAGCGCAGGCCCCAGCTCCTGCTTCAGGTCCGGCAGCATGTCCGGGCTCACGGGCCGCCGCGCCTGCTGCTCCGCCAGCAGTGCCACCATGACCAGCGTGGCGTGGCCCTCGATCGCGGCCTGCGCCGCGGTCTGCCGGTCGTTGCCCCGCTCCCGCGCAACCAGCGAGTCCAGATCCACGTGCTGGTCCTGGAGCGCGTGCACCAGCTCGTGGGCGAGCACCGGCTCCAGCGCGTCGCGCGGAACGCCGGACACCAGGTACAGCGTCTCCGTCTCCGGATCGTAGTACCCGAGCACCTGCTCGGTGAGCAGGTCCAGCATCAGCGCGTGCAGGTCGAGCGTGTCCGGAAGCAACCCCAACGCGCGGTACGCGCCCTCGATTCCCTCCAGCTCCGCGGGCGGCAGCTCCTCCTCCATCCGCGCAGCCACGTACTCACGCAGCTCCGCCCGGTCCCGCATCGCCATGCGCACCGGCGCCCGCGCCTCGAGGCCGGACAGCGCCTCGATGCGCGGCAGGAGATCGTCGATCGATGCCCGCAGCCGCTCCTCGTCCCCCGCACGCCCCTGGCCACGGCACGCCACTGCCAGGAGCGGCAGCACCAGCAGCGCCGGCAGGATGCAGCGGCGCACCTCGCACGCTCCCCTCACGGCGCCGCCTCCGATCCCCCCAGCAGCCGTTCGCCCGGGAACAGCGGCTCCGCGCGCTCGAGCTGCCCGGCCCCCGCAGCGTGCTCGCGGATGGTCCGCCTCGTACGCGGATGCACGACATCCGGCGCCAGCTCCATCAGCGGCTTCAGCACGAACGCACGCTCCAGCATCCGTGGATGTGGCAACGTCAGCTCCGGCAGGTCGATCTGCACGTCGTCGTACAGCAACAGATCGATGTCGATCACGCGTGGCGCGTTGCGGAAGGAAGGCTTGCGCCCCAGCGCCCGCTCGATCCCGCGCACGGCTCCGAGCAGGGCGAGGGGCTCGAGCTGTGTACCCGCGCGAACGACCAGGTTCCAGAAGTCCGGCTGCGCGCGGTACCCCACGGGCTCCGACCCGTAGACGAAGGAGACGGCCTCGATCCGCACCACCTCGCGCAGGCGCCTCAGCGCGGCCCGCAGGTTCGCCTCGCGGTCGCCGAGGTTCGTCCCGAGCCCGAGAAAGACGGTCGGCATGGTCTGGTTAGCCCGCTGATCCCGGTCCGGGCAACGGCACCCGGGAACCCTTGTGGGCAGCGCCGGCCAACGGCTATCCCCCGCTTCCGTGCCGTTGCGGAACGCCGCCTCGCCTGCCGCGCCTATGCTCGCCCGTACCGGTCTTCCAGCCGCACGACGTCATCGAGGTCGGGCGTGGACGCCTCGAGGATGTCCACATCCGTCACGGCTTCCATCCGGTGCACCGTGCCGGGCCGGATCCGGTAGCTCTGCCCCTCCCGCAACGGCACCTCCTCGAGCCGATCGGCCGACGGCCCGACCCAGAACCGCATCTCACCGCGCAGCAGGTGGATCGTCTCGTCCTTCCGCTCGTGATACTGGAGCGAGAGCGCGTGGCCAGCGTTCACGTGCAGGATCTTGCCCACGTAACGATCCGTGTTGGCCCAGATCAGCTCGTAGCCCCAGGGCTTCTCGACTCGCTCGACCGGCGCCATCGCGGTGGTTCCATGCTGAGGGTGTGTGTCGTCCCGATGTCGCGGCATACCCGGTGCCGCGGCATAGATTAGCTCGGGTAACACGACGCCGCAACGACGCGCGCACGACCGGCGCCTCCGAACGCACGCTCGCCCGCCACCCCGGATCGAGGGGCGGCGGGCGAGCGCCTCATGCCACGGACGACCCAGACCGTTGGACTAGTTGCTCCGCGGGAAGAAATTCTCGCCGAACTTGTCCACGTAGTTCTCGCTCTCCTGGACGATCGCGTTCGTCCGAATCGTCAGGCCATCCGGCTCGAGCACCAGCAGGTAGAGCCCGTAATTCGCGAACGAGCCGACCTCGGACTCCGCAATCCGGTCCGTCGCGTTGCCGATCTCGTCCAGCGTGACCGCGTGGACACGCTGCGAGGCCGTCACGTTGTCGCCGACCCGCCGGACCAGGTAGCTGGCGTAGTGGAAGCCGGGCGGCGGCGGCGTGATGCGCTGGAGATTCACCAGCATCGAATCCCGGAAGAAGCTCGCGTTTCCGGACCCGCCGATCACGTATGGCCGGTTCCCGTTGGCCGGGTCGAAGCGGCCGAACGTGAACGCGCCCTGGGTCAGCGACTGATTCGCGGCCAGGTACTCCCTGTACAGGAACCGCGCGTCCGACGGCGCCGAGCCCGGCGCGCCGTTCTCCAGCGTCACGACGATGTCGTTGTACTGCCCGAAATCCAGCCCCGACTCATCGTCGATCACCACCTGGACCGTTGCGTCATCCCCAGGCGAATCGAACGACGTGACCGGCGCGCCGCCATCCACCTTGACGCGCGCGAGCGCGTACGCGTTGCTCTGACGGTTGTGCAGCCACACCGCGTACTGCTTCGAGCCCAGCGTGGGCAGGCCGGTCAGGTTCAGCGTGATCGTGCCGGGGACCGCGAACGCGTTCGCGCCGCCAGGCAGGTTACGGAAGTTCGAGAGGTCGGTGATCGTGGCCGGCCAGGGTGCGAAGCCGTTGTTGATCACGTTGCCGTTCGCGTCGATGTCCGGCCCGACCTGGATACGAACCACCGGATTCTGCGACGGGAGCTGGTTCGAGCCGGGGACGTACGCGCCCTCGTAGATCAGGACGTAATTGTACTGCCCCGGCCGGAGCGTCGCTCCGGGCTGGTTCACGCCGAACGGAAGGGAGTCGGCGGCTCCGGGCGGCGTCTGAGAGGCAGTGCTCCGCCACCAGGGTGAATCGCCGGTTGCCCCCGGAACGCAGTCCACGATCCCCGTTCCCGCCGCGTTCGTCTCGAACACCCCCAGGACCACGGGGTTGCGGCTAGTGTTCACACCCACGGCTGCCGAGAAATTGCACGTCACTGCGCTGCCCGGAGTGTACGGCTCGCCACCCACGAAGTAGAGCGAGTCCGGCTGCTCGATCGGGGAGCCAGTGAGTCGCGCATGTTGATCCAGATCGCCCCTGACGTCCAGGGCCATGCGCGCGAGCACGACGGTGTACACCGCCTCCGGCTTCAGGCCGCGGATCTCACCGAAGAGATCCCACAAACCGACTCCGGCGCCCGCCCACGCGGGGTTGAAGAGCCCGAACCAGTCACCCACCACCGCCTCACTCTCGACCAGCGCCGGCAGCCGGGGATCCTGCGACGAATTCCGAACGCCAGTCCGGAGATCGAAGCCCGTTCCCGTACCGGCTCCGGTGGTCTGGCTGACGTATGTCTCTAGCGGGTCCGTAGCCCGCGCAAACGCGTCCGGGACGGACGTGTCGAAGTTCGAGATGCGCGTGCCGGACAGCGCACTGGTCCCGCCGGGCAACACCGCCGCGCCGGGGGCGAGCAGAATGTTGAGCACCGGCTTCTCCCCCGTCACGTCGGTGACCGCATCCTGCTCGCAGGCCGCGAGCCCGAGCGCGACGGGTGCGAACGCAGCGGCCAACAGGGCACGCAGCCCGTGATGTCTCTGGAACGGCATGTCTCCTCCCGTCGGCCGGTTAGTTTCTGCCAGGGATGTAGCGGAAGCCGATCGACACACGGAAGTTGTGCACCGTGCTCGTGGCCTCCGGCAGATCAGGGTACTCGGCGCCAGGGAACCGGATCGTGCCATCCGGCTGGCGATTGCGGTGCGCGGGCCGAACCGGATTCAGCTCCTCACGGTCGAAGTCCGTGTAGATCAGGTCCCGCACGTCCAGCTGGATCGCCGTCGCGTCGCTCAGCCCGAAACGCACGCCGCCGCCGGCCTGGAACATCATGCCGTGCGTGCGCTTCGCCATGTCGTTCGACGTCGGCTGCAGGTAGATCGTGTAGCCGCCGGCGCCCGCCGCGAGATACGGCGAGATGTTGCTCTCCGGCATGAGATCGAGCATCGCGGCAGCGCCGTACTGGAGCACGTTGATCGTCTGACCGACCTCGTAGATGTGCGTGCTGTCCGGTCCGAAGTTCAGCACGCCGATGAAGTAACGGCCATCGGTCTTGCTGTGAATGAAGTCAGCGATCGGACCGATCGCGAACCGGGGCGTGATGTGGTACATCGCTTCAACGGCCACGCCGGTACCGCGCTCGATCGCGCTCGCCTCGGCGTAGAGCACCGGGCCGCCCTGGAGAGCCAGCGTCCAATCGCCCCTCTCCACCTGGCCCTGCACCAGCGCCGGAGTGCCCGCGACGAGCGCGAGCGTGGCCAGGCCGACCAACCAGTTCCGCATTCTCATTCGTTGTCTCCTCCGGTCCGGGGCCGGCGGCGTCAGCCGGCCCCGGGTGCCCTGGTGACTAGAACTTCGCCTGGATCGTGAAGACCTGGACGTTCTCGAGGTCGGCCAAGGCCGTGTAGGCGTAATCGATGCCGAGGCTACCGATGCTGCCGACCCGGAACTGGAGGCCGCCGCCGAACGACGCGCCGTGGCTGAAATCACGGCTGATCTGCGCCTCGTTGTGCCAGCGCTTGCCGACACGCAGGAACGCGATGTCGCGCAGCGAGTACTCGAAACCGAGCGCGGTCTGCATGTCCGTGTCGACCGCGTCGTTCAGGTCCCAAACCACGCGCAGCGACTGCGTCGGATTGGGCGCGATCAGCGCGTCCGCGGCGCCGATCAGATCCGTCACGACGCTGAACTGGAAGACGGTCGGGAGCTGGACCTCCGCCGTGCCCATGCGGTAATCCACGATTCGCAGCCAATCACGCTGCGCCTCGGAGTTGCGCGTGTCCACGCGCGTCGTCAGCTCCTTGCCCTCCATCCGGCCGTTCGTGCCGATGTTCCGCAACGATGCGCCCAGGGTGACCCCGTACAGCCCGGTCCGGAACACCGTCCCCAGGTCGACCCCGATGAAGCTGATCTTCGCGTTCGGGATCCCCTCCTGGATGTACTTGATCGCGGCACCCACGAAGAGCCGGTCCGTCACCGGCCGCGCGTAGTGCCCGCCGATCGCGAGCGAGTTCCACGAGAATGGTGCACGCGTGGGGTCGACGTCACCGACGTTGCCGTCGTGGTCAACGTAACCGGCGGTCGGGAATGCCTCGTTCGTCCACGGCATCTCGCCGCTGTCCAGCGTGTTCACGCTGATGCCGAGGCGGCCGACGCCGACGGGCAGCACGAAGCCGGCGAATGTGTGCTTGATGTCCAGGCCCTCGTAGAGGGAGGCCTGGCTCACGCTGGCCGCGAAGCCGTCGAGCTGCGCGATGCCGGCGGTGTTCCAGTACAACGCGCTCACATCGTCTGCAATCGCGCTGTAGGCGCCGGCCAGAGCCTGGGCGCGAGCGCCCACGCCCAGGCTCAGGAATGCTGCGCCTCGCGTGCCGGTGCGGGTGGTGGGCAGGCTCGGATCCGTCGTGAGCACGTCTTGCGCCGCGAGCGGCGCCGCGCCCAGCGCGACCAGCACGAGCCCGAGCAGGTTTGCACGCTTCATGAGCGGGTCTCCTCTGCTGAATTCGCCATGTTACCGGATCACCACGAACTTGCCCATCTTCTTCTGCCCGCCGGACTCCACCACGAAGATGTAGAGGCCGTAGGCCAGCTCGAGCTGCTCGCGGGTCTGCATGTCCCACTCCAAGTCGCCGCCCTTGAGATCGTCGGCGTCGTAGTTGATCTCCTGGATGAAGCGACCCGCCACGTCGAAGATCCTGATCCGGCCCTCCGGCGGCAGGTTCGTGAACTTCAGCACCCGCGCGCCCGGATCGCGCTCGTACTGCGAGGCGAAGATGTACGGGTTCGGCACGACGTGGACCTGGCTGAGATCCACCCGGCCGCCCGACGCGAGCACGTCAGCGGCCGTCCGCGCCGGGACGAGCTCGAAGCGCAGCTCCTCGCCGCCCCTGAACGGCACGTAGTAGGTGACCAGGTGCGTCGTGTTGTCGCGGATCCCCGTGTACCCGGACTGGCTCCTGCCGCCGATCGTCGGGTCGCACGAGTTGCGCGGCGCCAGGCAGCCCAGCATCGCGCGCGTCGTCGCGACAGGGACCGTCTCCGTCACCGGCTGGCCATCCGGCCCGATCACGGTCCGGCCCTCCGCGTCCCTGACCTCGCGCGTGATGTTCTCGACGAAGTGCACCACGTCGCCCGGCACCCACACGTCCGCGGGGACGTCCACACGGATGGTGTCGGCCCCCTGCCCCAGCACGATGCTCTCCTGGTGCCGCGTGACGATCACCTGCACGTCGCGGTTGTAGACCAGATTCCGGACCTTGAACGGCAGCTTGTAGCTCCTCAGGCTCGCCGCGTCCAGCGTCACGGAGGCGTCGGCCGCCTTGACCACGTCCAGCAGGGCGGGGTCGGCGCTCGAGGTCGACGCCGTCGCGCGCGCGTTCAGCGACGCCTGGACCAGGCTGGCGATGTTCGCCCGGTCGTTCACGCGGAACGGCTGCCCGTCGCCGAACGGCTCGTCCGCCCAGACGATCTCGTACGTGCCGTAATCACTCCCGTTGAGCGCGGCCGACAGGTTGCTGCTCGTCTGGAACTGGACGCTCGGCGCGACGCGCGGGTCGATGAGCTCGCCGTTCGCGGCGATGAACACCTGGCCGCCGAACGTCCCACCGCTGGCCGCGTTCAGGCTCACCGAGAAGTACGGGAAGTCGGGCCGGCTGTAGAAGCTGCCCGGCGTCGCGGCGTCGCCGGTGAGCGTCGCCGTGGCCAGCAGCGGCTGGTTCGCCCCGTCCAGCACGAGCATCGCGCGGCCGCCCCGCCAGACCTGCACGGTCTGGTCGCCGTCGGTCGCCGGCGCGTCCGCCGCCAGCCCGGACGTGGTGATGTCCCCGGTGCGCGAGAACTGGTACGTCCTGATCGCCACGCGGGCACCCGTCGTGTCGGTCCGCAGCAGGAACGCGTCCAGCGTGGACTGGACCTGGCCCGTGGAGATCGACTCCACCTGCCGGACCACGACGCTGTCCACGATGATCGCGCGGAACGTGCCGCCCCGCGGTGCAGTGCCGACCGGGGTGATGGTGACCGGAACGGTCGCCGTGCCCGTCCGCTCGAGCATCTCGACGGATGCGCGGGACGTGCCGGCCGCCAGCGTCGCGGGCACGTACACGGACGCGACGAACGGGTTGGTGGTCGCGGCCGAGAGGCTGCTCATCAGCTTCGGCGCGAACTCGACCTCCTCCGCCACGAGTCCGTTCGGGCCCTGACGCACCAGGTTGAACTTCGCACCGCGCGTCTCGGTCACCACGACGTACGTGTAGGTGATCCCCGCGGTGACGTTCTCGTCCCGGAACGTATTCGGCAGCTCGCCGTCCTCGGTGGCCTCGAGCGTCGCGTACGGCGCCCAGCCGAAGCCGGCCCACTTCGACGTCGGGTCGCTGATCGGGTCGCCGTCGCAGTCCGCGTCGCTGCTGTACGAGTTGCCGTTGTCGCACGACCTGAAGATGTGGTACGCCGCCACGTTGTTGCCGACGAGCGCGGCGATCTGGTCCGGCAGGTCGGGGTTCAACGCGGCGTCGGCGCTCACATCGAGCTTCGCGAGGAACGGATCCTCCCAGTCCTCCGCCGTGTTGTCCAGGAACAGCGTCACCACCGCCTGGCGCGTGTTGCCCGGCACCGCGTCCACCGCGACGATCCGCGGCTGCGGCGCCGCTTCCGGCCCGAGGTAGAAGTTCAGGTAGAACTGGATCGCGTTGTTCGTGATCGCCTCGATGCCGGCCGAGTCCGGGGCGCCCACGAACGCGACCACCAGCGGCACGGTGTCATTCGGCGCCAGCTTCACCGGGCCGACCGCCATCGCGGAGATGTTGCCGTAGTTCATCGCCCAGCCGCCGGGCAGCGTGTCGCTCCAGAGCGCGACGCAGCCCTTGCTGCCGCAGCTGTCCGCGTAGATGGTGTCCGGGACGCCGTCGTGGTTCCAATCCCAGATGGGCTCGTTGTCGTGCACGCCCGGGACGTACTTGTTGAACTGACCCGTCCGCTCGGGCCAGAATTCCGATCGGAAGATGCGGAAGTACTCCGTATCCGTCAGGTCGCCCGGCGAGCGCCCGTCCAGCACGTTGATGCCGGTGGACGAGTAGAGCCCGAAGCCGGCCCGCAGGCTGCGGCCCGTGGTCTGCGGGTAGCAGCTCCCGTAGCCGCACATGTGCTGGTGCTGGAACGTGATCGTGTCCCCCGCCAGCGGGTGGCCCGGCGAGTAGAACTCGCTCGACGGGTCGCTGAGCAGCTTGTAACGCAGGTCGCCGATCGGGCTCTTCAGCACGATGATCCCCGCCGCGCCACTGAAGAAGCCCTCCTGGGCGTTCTGCGCGCACGCGCTGCCCGGCGGGACCGGGTGGCCCACGCACCCCGAGCCGGTCGTGTTGTGCAGCAACGCGCTGCGCTTGGGGTCGAAGTACTGGGCCGACGACTGCGCCCCCATCAGCGGGTTGTAGTTGATGCCGATGTACAGCGAGTCGAAGTCGACGCCGTTCCCGACCCCGTAGACCTTCTCGGAGTCGTTGATGATCAGGCCCTGCCAGAACACGGCGCCGCCGATGTTCGGGAGGCCGAAATAGAAGACGTCAAACCAGATCGTAATCCCCAGCGGCCATCCGTCGTACGGCGGAACCGGCGCCCCGCTGCCGCCGGGCACGACCGCACCGTACTTGGGGAGCAGCTCGAAGTAGAAGTCGCTCATCTCCCCGTACGTCTGCAGGTCGCCCATGAACTTGTCCGTCCGCTGCCGCTCCCTGGGCACGCGCCAGAACGCGAACGGGTCGCCGTCCCGGAAGACGGGGTCGTTCTGGAAGAGATCCAGATAGACCTCGGCCTCCGCGTGATGCGAGCCGCGCCAGCCGGACGGCGGGTGCGTCGGCGGGCAGCTCGAGAGCGGCAGGATCTGGAAGCCCGGCGCCATGTTGCCGTCGCGCGTCGCGTCACGGTTCGTGCACGAGGCGTCGCTCGTGCTCTGCACGCCGAACGCCAGCAGCTCGAGGCCGCTGCGGTCGCTGGCCCAGATCTTGTCCGTGCCGCCGGTGAACTGCGCGACCAGCGACGTCGTGCTGAACGTCCAGCCGCCGCCCCGCAGACCGGACGCGACCGGATCGATCACGCTCGGCATGTCGGACGGCGGGGCAGCCAGCAAGATGCCGAGGTCGAAGTACGCCTGATAGTAGGCGCCATTCGGGCCGCGCACGTAGAACGGCGAGAGGCAGCCGTCCCGGTTGTAGGGGCCGCCGAACGCGTTGTTCGAAACGCACATCGAGACCGGACCCGCGCCCCCGATGCCCACCTGCGCCATGTCGCCCAGCGCGGAAAGCCTGAACGGGCTGCTCATCTTGCTGACATCGAGCGGGGGCTCGTTCGAGCCGGGCCCCGGCAACATCGGCACGGGGCCGTCCTGCGCGGCCATCGGTCGGGCTGCGAGCAGGAGCGCTCCCAGCGCCGCAACGGCTGCGGAGAGAACCCTGGACCGTAGGAAATGGCTCATGCCCTGATCTCCGTTCGGGTGGCCTGGGAGGCGCGGGGGACGTCGGGGATCCGGACGTCCCCCGCGCTCCGGGTTTGCCAGTGAATCAGAACGCGATGCGGAGGCCCGCGTCGATCGACCGCCGCGGTCCCATGTAGAACGGACGGTCGTAGAACGTGCTGAACGTGCTGTTGCCGACGGTGTTGCCGGCCCGGCGCCGGTCCTGGTCCTCGGCGCCGCCCGTGCACTCGCCCGTCGTCGGGAACACCTGCACGCAGTTCTTCCGGTCCGTCAGGTTGTTGATCGTCAGGAAGAACCCGTAACGCAGATTGTTCATCCGCCAGTCCTTGCGGAACTGGAGGTCGATCGAGAAGTAGCTGGGGATGCGGCCGCTGTAACGGTCGGCCTGGTTCGTCACGCCGACGCCGCTGAAGCTGAAGGTCGGCGTGTACGGCAGCCCGCTCCGCGCCTGCACCACCAGGGACAGGTTCGTGTGCGTCAGGAGATTGCCGAACGGGATGTCCGGCGCATCCGCGCCCACCGCGAGGCGGAAGACGCCCGTGAAGTTGTGCGGCTGGTCGATCTCCGAACGCGTCTCGCGGCGCAGCTCGGGGTCACCCTCGTCCGACGTCGCCTCGAACTCGCGCTCCGGCTCGGCCGCGTTGGTCCTCGACTGCGAGTAGCCGTACGAGATGTCGAAGCCCCAGTAGTCCTGGACCCGGCGCCGCAGCGCGATCTCGAAGCCCCGCGTGGTCGCGAAGTCCTTGTTGATCAGGATCGAGTACTGCGGCGTCGCCGCGCCGTACGTCGCGCCCGGGTCGGACACCACGTACGGGAACCGGCCGACCGTCGCGAGGCCGGTCAGCCCGCTCTGGTCCTTGTTGTAGACCGCGGCCTCCAGCGCGTACGTGCCGTTCAGCTCGTGCGAGTAGCCGATCTCGTACGTCGTCGCCTGCTCGGTCAGCAGGTGAGGGTTGCCGAGGAACGGGATGTCGTACCCCGTGGCGAACAGCGCCGGCCCGGCCGTCGTCCCCTCGCGCGGCGTGCCGATCCCCGTGGCCTGGTACAGGTTCTTCAGGATCGGGTTCTGCGAGTAGCGCCCGAAGTTGAAGTAGAGCTGCGAGCTCTCGGTGACGGGGAACGAGACGCCGATGCGCGGCGAGAACTGCGTGCGAGCCTTCGCCTCGGCGAAGTCATCCGCCGTCGCGATCTTGGCCGCCTGGTTCCGGATCGCGATGTCGCCGCACGACTGGGCCGTCCAGCTCAGGTCCGCCGACATGACCTCCGTCACGATCTTGCCGGTCGACGCATCGTAGGTCCGGACGCTCTTGTTCTGCCACTCGCCCGGGTTGCGGCACACTTCCAGCGCGGTCGTGCCGTTGGTCGGATCCACCGGGTTCGCGAAGAACAGGCCGCTCGCCTTGCCGTAGTCGAACCGCGCGCCGAGGATCAGCGTGATGAAGTCGTACTCGATCTTGTCCTGAATGTAGAACGCGCCATCCCACGGCTTGGCGGCGTAGCGCTCCTCCACGACGATCACGTCGTTCGTGCCGCGGTTCGCCCACTCGTCGTAGAGCAGGTCGTGCTGCTGGAAGAACAGACCGGCGGCCAGATGGTGGTGGTCGCTGACCTGCGAGTTGATGTCGAAGCGCGCGGTGTACGTCTTGAGCTTCTCACCGCCGTAGAAGTAGTCGGTGCCGGCCGTCGGCGTCCTCGAGTACGGCGACGGGCCGGGGCCGACGAAGGACTCCGAGAAGTTCGGGTCCTCGAAGTGCGTGCCCAGGCAGACGCCGCTCATGAAGTTGCACGTGAGCCGGCTCTGGTCGAAGTAGCCGAGCGCGATCGAGTACGCGGTCCGGTTCAGCGTGTGCTCCCACTTCGCGATGTACAGGTCGCGCTTCAGGCGCAGCGCGTTCTGGACCAGGTACTGGTAGTTGAGGTTCCCCGGCCGCGCCAGGTAATACGCGCTGTCCTCCGCCGTCTTCATGTAGGGCAGCGGATCCAGCGCGAGCATCCAGTCGAAGTCGAACGACTTGTTCTCACGGCGATACGTGATCCACGAGAACCCGAGCCGCGTCGCGGGCGTCGGGATGAACGAGATCTTGCTGAACGCGTCCCGCTGCTCGTTGTAGCCCATCGCGCGCCAGCCCGCGATCACGTCCAGCGGGTGCGGCGTGTTGAACGCGGTGGACGGCTGCGACGGGATGAACACGTCGTCGTCGAACTCGTACGCGCGGTCCGCGCCGTAGCGCTGCCGCCCGGCGAACATGAACCGGAGCTTGCTGTTGGTGCCGGGGACCGGGCCCGAGATCACGCCCTCGAACATGTCCCACGCGCGCGTGTCGTCGTAGTCGTTGCCCAGCCACGCGCCGACGGCCGAGCTGCGGTACTCGACCTCGCCCTGGAGCGTCGGCGTGCCATCACGCGTCGCGTAGTTGATCACGCCCGACAGCGCGTTGCCGTACGACGGGTCGGCCGCGCCCTTGAGGACCGCGACCTGCTGGATCGCCTTGTTCGTGATGTCGAACGCCGGGCCGCCCAGCACGAAGTTGTTGATCGGGATCCCGTCGATCAGCGTCGCCGTCTCGGCGCCGCGGCCGCCGCGGATGCGCAGCGAGGTCACGCCCTGCCGCTGCTGCGCGTAGCTGACGACGTCCGTGTTGTCGACCGGGACGTGCAGGAAGCCCTGCTCGAGCTGGAGCACCCCCATGATGTCCGTCACGGGCAGCGCGTCGATCTCCGCGGACGTGATCATCTGCACGGTGGCCGTCTGGCCGCGCGGGACGAGCGGGACGCGGTCGGCCTCGACGACGATCTCCTGCACCGCGACGGCCTGCGGCGAGAGCGTGAAGTCCTGCGACGTCGTCACGTCGATCGAGACCTGCACGTTCGTGCGCCGCACCGTGGCGTAGCCCAGGACCTGGGCCGACACCGTGTACACCCCGGGCGGGATGTTGATGAGGAAGTAGACCCCACGCTCGTTCGTGAGGACGAACCGCCCCAGCTCCTCGACCGTGACCTGGGCCCCGGGGATCGGCTGGCCCGTCTGCTGGTCGGTGACGACACCGGTGAGTTTCCCGGTTTGGGCCTCGACCGGGGCGGCGAGGGCAGCGATCGCCAGCAAGAGTGCGGCGAACGTGCCGGCGAGCGAGTAACGATGCGTCACGGTTTCCTCCTTGGGGGGATACGGGTGACGGACCGGCGACCGCCGGGCCCTGGGCGCCGTGATGCCAGCAACGGCGCCGGGACCAACGGATCCCGACACACGAGCTTCGTCGGAAGGAATACGATCAGACGTTCGAACGAAATGTGCAGAATTCTCGTCTTGGACGGCAGTCACGGCACTTGAGCTCCGGATCCGGTCAATCCTGCCAACGGGGCCGCAACAACGCAACTTCGCGTCGAGATTCGAGAAATCTTTTGTCAGGCAGCGCGTAACGGGTACGGTCTCGGCGCCGTCCTGTCAAGCCCCTCGAATCAGCCAACTGCCGGCTCGCAGGCCGGTCCTCCCCAGACTGGCGGGACTACCGCGCTGCCCTTTGCGTTCGAGTCCCCATTGACGCCTTGACCACTCTAGAACGTGCGAGCCCAACTCGTTGTGACACCGGCGTACGATCGCCGCACGGGTCAGGAGGAGGCGGGGCCGGCGGAACGGGCGAGGGCGGCGGCGCCGCGGGCCGCATCCACGGGCTCGTCGCGGACACGGAGCGGGAGCCCCAGCGCATGGATGGCGGCGATGGCCGGCTCGCGGAGGGGGCCGCCCCGCCCGAGCAGCCCACCGGCCAGCGCGATGTCGGCCACGCCGGCCCACGGACCGAGCCGGACATGGAGGGCGCGCACGTGGTCGGCCAGGTCGCGCGCCGCCTGCTCCACGAGCGCGCGCGCGACGGCGTCCCCTGCCCCGGCGGCGCCGGCGACGAGTGGCGCGAGCGCGGCGACGTCGGCCTTGGCCGCTGCAGCGGCCCAGGCGATCAGGTCCTCGGGCGCGCGGACGCACGCGTGGCTCAACACGTGTTCGCGCAAGGCGGTCGCAGGGGCGCGGCCGTCGTGCGCCCGGACGACGGCACGCAAGGCGGCGAGCCCGAGCGCGTAGCCGCTGCCCTCGTCGCCGAGCAGGTGTCCCCAGCCGCCCACGCGGGCGGTGCGTCCGTCCTCGGCACGACCCCAGGCGATGGAGCCGGTACCGGCGATGACGAGCAGGCCGGGGCCCATGGCGAAGGCGTCGTGGAAGGCAGCCTCGATGTCGCCGACGACGTGGATTTCACGGGCGACCTCGAGGCGGGCGAGCGCGTCCCGGAGCGCGCGGCGCTCAGCCTCGCGGCCCGCGCCGGCGAGCGCGCAGCAGAGCGCGGCCGCTGGCGCTGCGGCGCCGGCAGCGTCGAGGGTGCGGCGCGCGAGGTCTGCGAGCGTTCCCGCGCGCGCGACGGGGTCAGCAGGGTTGATGATGCCTGCGCCGCCGCGGACGCGGGCCAGCTCGTGTCCGGCGGCGTCCGTCGCGACGACCGTGGTGTTCGTTCCGCCCCCGTCGAGGCCCAGGTAAACCGGGCCAGGGCGAGGGCCAGGGCCAGGGCGGGGATTCATCGCGGTCGGGACTCGACCCCTGCAGCGACCTTGAGCTCCCCGCGGGCCCCGCGCCCACCGCGCAGCGCGGCGCTGGCCGAGCCGACGGCAACCGTGAGGGTGGAGCCGATCAACGCGAACCAGAGCGTGTCGACCACCTTCGGCATGAGGCCGAACTGCTGGGCCGCCCAGAGCGCGGTCATGACGACGATGGCGACGGCCATGCCGGTGATGGCGTCGCGTTGCTCGGCGCGCCGCGAGACGACGGCGAGCAGGAACGCGCCGAGCAGGCCGCCGTACGTGAAGGATGCGATCTGGAGCGCGACGACGACGATCGGCGTGCCCTGCGACGCGAACTGGAAGAGAATGCCGCCCCCGATGATGATCGCCGCCCACAGGATCGTGAAGCGCTTGCCGACGCGCATCAGATGCTCCTGGTCGTCACCACGGCCGGAGAGCGGCGCGTACAGGTCGTGCGTCGTGGCGGACGCCAGCGAGTTGAGCGAGGAGGAGACGGTGGACATCATGGCGGCCAGGATTCCGGCGATGATGAGGCCGGAGAGCCCGGGCGGGAGCTCCTCGATGATGAAGGTCGGGAAGATGGCGTCGGGCGTGTCGAAGGCGCGGCCCTGGTAGAACGCGTAGAGGCCGAGGCCGACGACGAGGAAGAGCGCGAACTGCCCGATGACCAGGACCCCGCTGCCGATGAGCGCGCGGCGCGCGTCGGCGAGCGAGGGCGAGGCGAGCAGGCGCTGGACGATCAGGTGATCCACGCCGTGTGACGCCATCGAGAGGAACGCGCCGCCGATCAGGCCGGTCCAGAACCACCGAGCGCTGGCGAAGCCGGCCCAGCCGCCCTCGAAGTGGAAGATGCGGAACTTGTCGAGCGGCTCCGCCGCCGCGACGATCCCTCCCCACCCGTCCACGAGCCCGCTCAGCGCGACGAGCGCGGCGATCCCGCCCAGGATGTAGATCCCCATCTGGATGACATCCACCCAGACGACGGCGCGAAGCCCGCCGTAGTAGGTGTAGATCAGCGTGAAGATCCCGGTGATGACGATGGACTGCCAGTAGGGGAGCCCCGTCATCAGGGAGATGGGGATCGCGGCCGCGAAGACGCGCACGCTGTCGGCGAACGCACGGGTGACGAGGAAGATCGCGGAGGCGAAGCGGCGGGCGCCGAGGCCGAAACGCCCCTCGAGCACGGCGTAGGCCGTGGTGAGCTCGCCGCGGAAGTAGCCGGGCAGCAGGACCGCCGCGATCGCGATGCGTCCGAGCAGGTAGCCCAGCGTGAGCTGAAGCATCCACAGGTCGGACCCGTAGGCGGTGCCCGGCACGCTGATGAAGGTGAGCGCGCTGGTCTCCGTGGCGACGACGGAGAAGCAGACGGCCCACCAGGCGATGGCCCGGCCGCCCAGGAAGTAGTCGTGCGCGCCTTTCTGCGAGCGGCCGAGCCAGGTGCCGAAGGCGGTGACGCCGAGCAGGTAGGCGACGATGACCGCGGCGTCGAGGGCAGTGATCGACATCCCGGGCTACTCGAGCTCGACGGCGAGCAAGGGCGACACCTCGGGCTCGGCGGCCGGGATCGGGATGCCGGGCCGGCGTGCAGAGGGCCGGATCACGACGAACGCCTCCATGGCGTGGAACTCGGGCAGGCCGAGGCGGTCCATGTCGCGGGCCGTGGCGGTGTTGCGCGCTTCCACGCGCTGCCAGAACTCGCGCTCGTCGTACGGCCCGGGGAACGGAGCGACGTCCTTCTGGGACTGGTGCTTGAAGATCGCGAGGATCTTCCGGCGCAGCTCCTCGCGCGAAAGCGGCACGAGGACGTCTGCCTCGTGGACGGGCCACTCCTGCCATGCGCCGCGATAGAGCCAGACCTCCGGCTGCGGCCCCTTGTACACGAGCAGCGCCTTCTCGATCGCCTCCTTGCACTGCCGGTGCGTGCCGTGCGGATCGGACAGGTCGCCGGCCACGTAGATGACCTCGGGCTTCACCTCGTCGAACAGCTCCACAATGATGCGGATGTCCGCTTCACCGACGGGGTCCTTGCGCACCTTGCCGGTCTGGTAGAACGGCAGGTTCAGGAAGCGGCACGCGCTGCGGGCGATGCCCAGGGACTCGACGGCGCTGACCGCCTCGGCCTCGCGGATCTCGCGCTTGATGTCCTGCACCTCGCGGATGTCGACCTCGCCCGGCTGCTTGCGCGCGAGCGCGCTCTCGATGCGCGCGATCAGCTCGTCGAGCGCGCCGTTCTCGATGCCGGCGACCTCGCGGTGGAAGCGCGAGATGAAGTCCAGGTACCGCCGGACCTCGTGGTCGAAGACGGCGATGTTGCCGGACGTCATGTAGGCGACGACGAGCTCGTTCTCGTTCTCGTGCAGCTTGCGCAGCGTGCCGCCCATGCTGATCACGTCGTCATCCGGGTGCGGACTGAAGACGATGATCCTGCGGCCGTGCGGAAGCCGGGGGTTGTCGCAGATCTTGGCCGCGAGGCGCGAGAACACGGTCTTGTTCAGCACGTCCACGGACGGGTATGGCGCGAGCAGCGAGCTGAGGTGGTTCTCGCGGTAGTCCGTGCTGGACAGCTTGAGGATCGGCGTCTTGGTCTCCTCGGAGAGCCAGATCACGGCGCGGTCGACGAGCTCGGGCGTCCACTCCACCTCGCGAACCAGCCACGGCGTGCGGATGCGCGTGAGCTCGCTGGCCGCGGCGCCGTCCACGTAGAACGTGGTGTTGGGATGGTTCTGGAGGTAGGTGGCAGCGACGTCCGTGGAGACCTCCCCCTCGACGGCGCGGCGGATGATGGGCGCCTTGTGCTCGCCCGTGGCGATGAGCGCGATCTCGCGCGCCTCGAGGATCGTGGCGACGCCCATGGTGATCGCCTCGCGCGGCACGTTCTCCTCGCCGAAGAAGTCGGCGGCCGCATCCTTGCGCGTGATCGTGTCCAGCGTGACGAGGCGGGTACGGGAGTCCATGCCGGAGCCCGGCTCGTTGAACCCGATGTGGCCGGTCTTGCCGATGCCGAGGATCTGGAAGTCGATGCCGCCGGCACGGTCGATGGCGGCCTCGTACTCCCGGCAGTAGGCATCGATCTGGGCGCGCGGGATGTCGCCCCGCGGGATGTGCACGTTCTCCGGCTTGATGTTCACGTGCTCGAAGAAGTTCTCCCACATGTACCGGTGGTAGCTGTGAATGCTGTCCGGCTGCATGGGGTAGTATTCATCGAGGTTGAACGTGACCACGTTGGAGAAGTCGAGCCCCTCCTCGCGGTGCATCCGGATCAGTTCCCGGTAGATGCCAATGGGCGTGGAACCTGTGGCGAGGCCGAGGACGGCGCGCTCACCGGCCGCGCGCTTGGTGCGGATGAGCGTCGCGATGCGATCCGCAATGAGCCGCGCGATGTCCTCGTACTCTTCGACGATCACGACGGGAACGCGTTCGGTGTATTGAGCCATGTTCGCTGTACGATGGTCCAGGGTGTAGGGTTGCGCATGACCGCGCACGCGCATCGGCGTCCTGCTGCCGTACCTCATCGCTTCTCGCCTCCCTCGCGCTTTCTGACCGGCATGTCGGTGATCGAGAGGATCACGGCGTCGTGCACGGCCCTGCGCAAGGCAGCGTGCTTCGTGTTGTCGCGCGTCGGATTGATCCGGTTGGTGAGGAGCACGACGAACACGTCGTATTCCGGGTCGATCCAGACACTCGTGCCCGTGAAGCCCGTGTGCCCGAAGGCACGTGCGCTGAAGTGCTCGCCGGCGCTGGATGTGCCGCTCGGCTTGTCCCAACCGAGCGCGCGGCCGGAGCCTTCAGCGCGGCGAGTGAACCGGGCGATGGTCGCGGGATCGACCACGCGGACCCCGCCGTACTCCCCGCCGTTCAGCATCATCTGGGCGAAGACCGCCAGGTCCCGCGCAGAGGAGAAGAGCCCGGCATGACCGGCGACGCCACCGAGCGCGTACGCGTTCTCGTCGTGCACCACGCCATGGACGTGCGTGCGACGGTAGATGGTATCCACCTCGGTGGGGGCGACCCGTGCCAGGATCGGCAGCGTGCCCTCCGGCTCGGGCGCCGACTCGCCGCCCCCCATGCCGGCAGGGACGGGGGCCGCCCATGAACGGGGGTTGTACCCGGTATCCCGCATACCGAGCGGGTCGAAGACGCGCTCGTCGAGGAAGGCATCCAGCGTCTGGCCCGTCAGCTCCTCTATGATGAAGCCCAGCACAATGAAGCCGAAGTCGCTGTACACCGTCCGGCTGCCGGGCGGATAATCGAGACCCATGGCGCCGATGCGGCGCGCGTAGGCATCCCGCCCGCGCAGCTCGCGCCAGAGCGGGGCGTAGGCCGGCAGCCCGGACGAATGCGTCAGCAGATGGCGGACCGTGACGCGCTGCTTGTCCCCGCTGCCCTGCCACTCGTCCAGGTAGCGCGAGACCGGGGCATCGAGGTCGAGCTTGCCCTCCTCCACGAGGATCATCGCCGCGGTGGTCGTGCCGACGACCTTGGAGAGCGATGCCAGGTCGTAGATCGTGGAGTCGGTGACAGGACCGAAGCCGTTGCGCCAGTCGAGCCGGCCGTATCCGCCCAGGCGGACGAGGCGACCATGGCGGCCGACGGCCAGCGCGGCACCGGGCGTCGCGCCGGAGAGGACCGCGTGGGCGATGAGGGAGTCGACGAGCGCGAGCTTGCGCGCGTCCATGCCGACCTCCTCGGGCTCCGCGAGCGCCACGCCGGCACCGCCTCGCTCGACCGGAACCGGGAGCGGGGCGGGGGCGACCGCGCTCTCCCGCGCCGCCACCGGACCCTCCTGCGACGGCGCGGGGCCGTCCTGAGGCGGCGCCGGCGCCGCGCACGCGACGGCCAGCATCGCCACGCAGACGGCGGAACGCCCGGGGAGGCCGCGCTGGATCATGGAGCGCTCCCGGACGCTTTCGCGGGCTCGATCCGTAGGCCGGTTCCGAGCTCGTGGTACGGCGGAATCGAGATCGGCAGCTTGCCGGTGATGGGCGCCTCGCCCGCCAGCGCCCGGGCGGCCGCCTCCTGGAGCACGTCCTGCGGCCCCCACGCGAGCACGTACGTGCCCACGTCCGGGAACTGCGCGAGGACGTACGGGTTGCCGAACGAGGTGACGACCGTGGGACGGCGTGCGGCGACGCGGGCGACGAACTCCGCGACATGGGGCGCGATGGCGATGTCGCCCTTCGACGCGAGGACCCGGACGAACGGCGAGAAGAGCACGACATCCACGTTGTCTGCCGCCGACAGGAGCGAGTCGAGCTGCGCGGGCGTGGTGCGGGCGTCGATCGAAACCGCACGCGTCCCGGGCAGGAGTCCGGCAATCGTGCGCTGGAACGTGCGGCCGGCGATGGGATCGACGTCGTCCGTGTAGACGATGCTGAGCGCGCGGCGCACGCGGTCGCGCGAGAGCGGCAGCAGCCCGTCACGGTCGCGGACGGCCGTGATCGAGCGCGCGGCGATCTCGGCGGCGACGGCGCGGTGTTCGCGCGCACCGACCGTTTCCGGGACGCGGTCCAGGTCGACGGTGCGACGCTCGTGCAGGCGCAGCGCGGCCTTCGCCCGGAGCAGCCGGCGGACGGAGCGGTCGATCCGCTCGCGCGAGATCTCGCCGCGCTCGACCGCCGCGACCACGGCGTCGATCGCGGTCGGGATGTCCGGCGGCATGAGCAGCACGTCCGCGCCGGCGTGTACGGCCTGAACCGCGGCCTGCGCGTTGCCGTAGCCCCGCACGATGCCGCCCATGCGCAGCGCGTCGGTCACGACCAGCCCCTGGAAGCCGAGCTCCTCGCGCAGCAGCCCCTGGATCAGCCGGGGCGAGAGCGTGGCCGGGACCGAGTCTCCGGTGAGCGCGGGGAACGCGATGTGGGCGCTCATGACGCCCGCGACGCCGGCGGCGATCGCCGCGCGGAACGGCGGGAGCTCGACGGAGTCCACGCGCTCCCGGCCAGCGGTGATGATGGGGAGGTCGATATGCGAGTCGACGCCCGTGTCGCCGTGACCGGGGAAATGTTTGGCGGTCGCCAGCGTGCCGTACTGCTGGAGCCCGCGGACGTGCGCCGCGGCGAGGCGCGCGACGCTGGCCGGATCCTCGCCGTAGCTGCGCGTGTTGATGATGGGGTTCGCCGGGTTGTTGTTGACGTCGACGACGGGCGCGTAGATCATGTGCACGCCGACGGCGCGCGCCTCGAGCGCCGTGATGCGGCCCAGCTCGAAGGCGAGGCGTTCATCGCCGGTGGCGCCGAGGGCCATGAGCGGAGGGAACTCGGTGCCGCCGCCGAGCACCATGCCGTACGGCATGACGACGCCGCCGTTGAGGCGCATGCCCGGCCCGTTCTCCATGTCGGCGGCGATGAGGAGCGGCACGTCGGCCTGCTCCTGGAGCATGTTCAGCTTGGCGGCGACCTCGAGCGGCGCGCCGATCGAGACGATGATGCCGCCGACGCCGTAGTCGACGACCCACCGGCGGAGGCTGTCGAAGGCCTCGCTGTGGCGGGG
>Ga0207873_1000328_pt1 | contig 53211 bp, 61 predicted proteins | sample BGWIniCompost_FD_187373 | JGI IMG/M metagenome (GOLD analysis project Ga0207873, IMG submission 187373) | Cellulose adapted compost microbial communities from Newby Island Compost Facility, Milpitas, CA, USA - BGW Initial Compost (SPAdes)... ...
GCTGATCGCGCCGATCGCCATGGACGAGGGCCTGCTGTTCGCCATCCGCGAAGGCGGCCGCACCGTCGGCTCCGGCCGCGTCACCAAGATCATCAAGTAATCGGCGCGACCTGCGTCAGACCGAGCGGGTGGCCGGCTCCCATCTGGGGGCCGGCCACCGGCGTTCCGGGGCGACCGTGCCCTTCGCCGGTCGGCGCTGTGCCCGACGCCACCGCTCTGAGGGGTTGACCACCACTCAGAGTGGCCTTACAGTGTAAGGCAGACAGGCGATCAGCGATGCGGGCCGGGCGGACGGCCGTGGCGCTGAGCGGGCGGGGTACCGGCGGTGGAGGGCGTGGCGGGACGTCCTCCGCCGCCGGATCGTTCTCGACCGCGGCGGTGGTCGGGCGGCGGCTGGGGGCCGTGCGACCACCGCCCGGCCGAGCGATCGGGGCATCGGCCGGGATCGGGTGGTCGGGCGGCGGCTGGGGGCCGTCCGGCGCCCGCCGGCCCGTGACGGGTCCGCAGCGGTTGGCGCGCCGGCCGGGCGCCCCGGTAGCCTGGCGGGACGCCCTCGGGCGACCCGGTTCCTTGACAAGTGAGTGAGATGGCCGACCAGCAGAAGATCCGCATCCGACTGAAGGCGTACGACCACGAGGTCATCGACCAGTCGACGAAGAAGATCGTCGAGACCGTGCTCCGCACGCAGGCGACGGTGCGAGGGCCGATCCCGCTGCCCACGGAGAAGCACCGCTTCACGGTCATCCGCTCACCGCACAAGGACAAGGACAGCCGCGAGCACTTCGAGATGCGCATCCACAAGCGGCTGCTCGACATCCTCGACCCGAACCCGAAGACGGTCGACTCGCTGCAGCGCATCGAGCTGCCCGCGGGCGTCGACATCGAGATCAAGATCCAGCAGGCCTGACGGCCGAGCGCGCGGCGGCCGGTGCCCGGGGGCACCGGCCGCCACGCGTCACCGGGTCGCCTCAGTCGACGACGCCGATGCGGTCCTGGGGACCGGGGGCGACGCCGTCGGGCGCCGCCGACAGGTAGGCCTCGAGCGCGTCGAGGTCGAGCGCACCGCCGAGGCGGTCCGTCCCCTCGTTCAGCACCGCGAAGCCGTCGCCGCCGGTGGCGAGGAAGCTGTTGACGGTCACCCGGTAGGTGCCCGACGGGTCGACGGGCTCGCCGTCCAGCGTGATCGACGCCGGGTCGACGGCGTCGGCCGTGTCGCAGTCGGCCGCGCCGACCGCCGAGGCCGACCACGTGTACGAGAACCCGGCCGAGGGCTGCAGCACCCGGGGCGCCTCGGCGTTCACGCCGCAGAACTGCTCCTCCAGCAGCCGCTCGATCTGCGCGCCGGTGAGCGTCATCGTCACCAGGCTGTTGCCGAACGGCTGCACGGTGAAGGCCTCCTCGTAGGTGACCTCGCCCGGCGCCTCGGTGCCGCTCGGGGCGTAGAGGAGGTCGGCCCGGATGCCGCCGGGGTTCATGAACGCCACCTGGGCGCCGCCCAGGTGCTCGGGCGCCGTCGCCGCCAGCTGGCTGTCCGCGATGACGTCGCCGAGCGCCGACTCGCCGGCCGCGTTCGGCGCCCGGGTGATGTCGGCGGTGATGCGGCCGATCACCCGGTTGGCCAGCGGCGCGCTGAGCTCGTCGTAGCGGGCGATCAGCGCCTCGATCCCGGGCGCGGGCTCGACGTCGCGGGTCACGATCCGGTTGTCGACGGCGATCGACGTGATCCGCTTCGTGCGGCGGTCGATCGTGAGGTCCATGTCCGTGACCAGCCGGCCGAACGACGAGGCGCTCGTCACCGGGATGCCGTCGATGACGCAGTTGTAGGCCTCGTGGGTGTGGCCGCTGATGACGGCGTCGACCTGGTCGTCGAGCCGCTCGACGATGTCGACGATCGGGCCCGACACCCCCTCGCAGCCGTTGTACCCGCCCCCGGTCGTGACGCCGCCCTCGTGGACCAGCACGATGATGTTCTCGATGCCCTGTCGCTCGAGCCGGCGCACGAGCGCGTTCGCCGTCTCGGCCTCGTCGAGGAAGTCGAAGCCGGCGACGCCCTCGGGGGTCACGATCGTCGGCGTGCCCTCGAGGGTCATGCCGATGAAGGCCACCTGGGCACCGCCGGGGAAGCGCTTCACCGTGTAGGCGGGGAACAGCGTCTCGCCGGTCTCCTGCGACACCACGTTGGCGGCGAGGAACTCGAAGTCGGCGCCGGCGAAGCCGTCGCCGTCGAGGCACCCGTCGACGGGGTGGCACCCGCCCTCCTGGAGGCGGCGCAGCTCGTCGGTGCCCTCGTCGAACTCGTGGTTGCCCACCGCGTTGACGTCCAGACCGATCTGGTTCATCGCCTCGATGGTGGGCTCGTCGTGGAAGAGCGCCGAGAGCAGCGGGCTGGCCCCCACGAGGTCGCCGGCCGAGACGACGACCGTGTTCGGGTTCGTCGCCTCGAGCGCGGCGATGTGGCTGGCCAGGTAGGCCGCTCCGCCGGCGTCGACGTCCTCGATGCGGCCGCTCGAGCCGCTCGGCGGCGCCAGGTTGCCGTGGAAGTCGTTGATGGCCAGCACCTGCACCTCGATGGGCGGCGGCCCGTGGTGGCCGCCGCCGGGGTGGCCGGGGCGGCGCGGCGGGAAGCACGCCGTGAGGGTGAGGGCGGCCAGCGCCAGGGCCGCCAGCCGGAGCGTCCCGCGGTGGTTCGTCACGATCGCCTCCTTCGGACGTCGCGGGTGGGGCGCGCGGGGGCGGCGGTCGGTCGTCCCACCGTCAGCCCCTGCTGATGCGCACGGTCATCGTCGTGTCGCCCGTGCGCAGGACCTGCATGCGGACGCCGGCGTCGGGCAGCTTGACGCCGGTCATCGGGATCTCCGGGTACCAGTACCGGTCCCCGTCGTCGAAGACCGGCTGGGGGTCGCCGCCCCGGATGTAGCTGGGCCGGCCGTCGACGTGCAGGGTGAAGCTGCGGGGCCGGCGCTGCGAGAAGGGCGCGTCGTACACCTGGATGCGCGACCGCCACGGCTGGCCGTCCAGGTTGTGGATGGGCCGCGGGTGGGCGTCGACGGGCAGGATCATGCCCTCGCCCGGGTGCTGGCTCGTGTTGTTGTCCGTGTGGGAGGTGTCCCAGTACGACACGAGCAGCCCCTCCTCGTAGCTGAAGTGCTCGACCCAGTCGGGCCGCGAGTCGAGGAAGCCGAAGTTGTACGGGCCCGTCGCCAGGTACCGGTCGTACGAGGTGTGCGAGCGGTAGGAGGCGATGTAGTAGTGGTCGAACTCGCCGACCTCGGTGCCGGTCGTGGCCCGGAAGCCGTCGAGCGCCCAGCCCTCGCCCTCGGGGTCCTCGGCGCCGCTCGTCACCACCGGCCGGCCGTCGGCGGTGACGACGATCTCGTCGGCGAAGAACCCGTCGGGGGCGACGGCGCCGTCGGTGCGGTAGAGGAACCGCAGGTCGACCGGCGCCCCGGCGTAGGCGTCGAGCGGGACGGTGACGTGCACCCACTCGCCGCCCGAGGACCCGGAGATCGCCGGGCTGCCGGAGCCGTCGCGGACGAACGGCTCGCCCGCGACCGTCCCGTCCAGCGCGGTCCAGGTCGCGCCCCCGTCGGTCGACGCCTGGACGTAGAGGTAGTCGTAGTCGGCCTCGATCTCGAAGCGGGCCTCGAGGTCGAGGGCGGCGGTCGTCGCGCCGGTGAGGTCGACCTGGCGCGTCATCGTGGTGGCCAGGTCGTTGCCCGAGGACGACCACCAGAACCGCTCGCCGGCGAACGGCTCGCCGTGGTGGAACTCGACCTCCTTGGGCGGCAGCACGGTCACCACGGCCTGGGGCAGGCGGGTGTTGTACTCGTGGGGCCCGAGCTGCAGCGTGCGGTTCTGCCCGGCGACCGTGATCTCGTAGTCGAGCCACCCGAGCTGCAGCTTGTCCCAGGCCGACAGGTCGCCGGCCCGGGTGCCGATCGGCTCGCCCTCGGCGGACAGCCGGCTCTGGCCCATGAGCGACCACCACTCGACGCCGTTGTCGCCGCCGGCCGTGTCGTAGTGGTCGGGGAGGCCGAGGTCGTGGCCGTACTCGTGGGCGACGGTCGACAGGCCGCTGTTCTCGGCCTGGATCGTGTAGTCGCCGGCCCAGATGCCGGTGTCGCCGACCTCGGTGCCGCCGAGCGGGTTGCCCTCCGGGCCGGTGAGGCCGACGTCGGTCACGAACGCGTACCAGCGGTGGCTCCAGATGGCGTCCTCGCCCTGCCACGGGTCCTGGTCCGCCTGGTCGCCGCCGGCGTGGATGATCTGCAGGTGGTCGATGTAGCCGTCGGGCTCGTCGAAGTCCCCGTCGCCGTCGTGGTCGTAGCGGTCCCAGACGTCGAAGGTGGCCAGCTCGGCGGCGATCTCCTCGGCGCTGCGGCCGGCCGCCTCCTGGTCGGCGACCCACTGGTCCAGGCCGTCGCGCACCAGGTCCCAGGTGTTCGTGCACACCGCGTCGGGGCACGGGAAGCCGTCGGACCGGCCGTAGCGCGCCTCGTTGTAGGGGACCCGCACCCAGTCGGTGACCGTGCCCTCGACGCTGTAGCGACCCGAGGACTGGGTCTCGTAGTAGGTCTTCAGCGACTCGACGCCCTCACCGGTGCCGAAGTACAGCTCCTCGAAGTACTCCCGGCCGAAGTCGGGCTCCCAGATGGTCGAGTTGTCCACGGTCCGGTCGGGCTCGGGGATCTCGTTGTGCCGCGGCCCGTCGAAGCGGGCCGGGCCCGGCCAGTCGGGGTCGGTGTCGACGTCGGGGTAGTCGGGGTGGCGCTCGTCGCCGAACTCGACCAGCAGCACGAAGACCCGGTCGGTGGCCTCGCGCTCGAGCTCGACGTACTGGGGGTGCGGCCCCCGCCGGTGGCCGCGGCGCCGGTCGTGCTGGGCGGAGGCGTCCGCGGTGCCGGCCTGCTCGCCGACCCGGACGACCGTCGAGGAGCCGATCCGCTCCGGCGTCGCCTCGCCGTTCAGCACCCGGGTCACCGCCTCCTCGCGCAGCTCGCGCCGCTTGTCCTCGAGCGGGTTCGGCAGCTCGTGGTCGATGGCGGGCGCCGGCTCCCGCACGGCGGGCGCCCCGGTCGGCGGCGGCTCCGGTGGCGCGCCGCCGGCCGGCCCCGGGGCGACGACGGCCGCCGACAGCCCGATCCCGAGCGCCGCGAGACCTGCGATGGCCTTGCGCATGCGTTCCCTCCTCCAGCAGTGACGCACGGTGCAGACCCGGCCGCAGGCGCGGCGCGCCGGCCGGGGCGCAGCTGATCCCCCCACCGGCCGACCGGCCTCCCTCGGACCCAGTTGCGGCCGTGACCCTAGGGCACGATGTGCACCCTCGCCAGCACATGCAGCGCGATCTGCGCCGTCGCGCCGGGGAACGCCGCGCGAACGGCCCAGTCGGGTGCCGGGCGCGGGCGGTCAGGCCGGGGTCACCCCGGGGTCAGCGGGGGTCGAGGTCCTCGTCCCGGAGGTTGGAGGAGATGCCCGCCTCGATCTCGAGCTCCGGCCCGTCGTCGGGCTGCATGAACCAGGCCTCGGCCTCGGCGGCCTGCCGCTCGTCGGCCAGGTGCTCGAACGGGTCCCTCGACTTCCGGCGCTTCTGCCCTCTGCGGCGCCCGAACGGCATGGCACGCGATCCTAGCGAACGGCTCCCGGCGGGGAGGTCGCACCGTGGGGGCGCCGCCACGGCCTGTCGCCGCCGCGCCACCGGGCCCGGCGCACCCCGCCGAGTTGGTGCCTGGCCAGGGCCGCAGATATAGTCGACGGGCCGTGCGCAGGCCTGCCCCGGGCCGCGCCGGCGCTGTCCGAGATCTTGTCCAACCGACGTCCGCGCAGGCCCGCTCCCGCGGGAACCACGCGGCACAACCGAGCTGGCGCTCCGCCGGGTCCGTCCCGCGCGGAGCGTTCGCGTGAACCTGACGATTCCGCGACGTCCCGTGCGCCCGCCCGCCCCGGCGAGCGGCGGCGGGGCAGCGGTCGAACGAGGCAGAGAGAGACGCAGCCGCCATGGCCACAAGAGCGATCGTCGGCGAGAAGGTCGGCATGACGCAGGTGTGGGACGACGAGAACCGCGTCGTCCCGGTCACCGTCCTGCGCGTCCGCCCGTGCCGCGTGGTCCAGGTCAAGACGAACGAGCGCGACGGGTACAACGCGCTGCAGGTCACCTTCGGGCACAAGAAGGCCTCCAAGCTCAACAAGCCCCTCGCCGGCCACTACGCCCGGGCCGGCGTCGAGCCGGGCGTCCGCCTGGTCGAGCTGCGGCTCGACGACGTCAGCGAGTACGAGGTCGGCCAGGAGATCAAGGTCGACATCCTCTCCGCCGGCCAGCGCGTGGACGTCACCTCCGTCAGCAAGGGCAAGGGCTTCAGCGGCGTCATGAAGCGCCACGGCTTCGGCGGCCTCGGCGCCAGCCACGGCGCCCACCGGGTGCACCGGGCGCCCGGCGCCATCGGCGCCTGCGCCACCCCCGCCCGGGTCTTCCGCGGCACCCGCATGGCCGGCCGGGCCGGCGGCCGCAAGACCACGACCCTCAACCTCACCGTCGTCCAGGCCGACGCCGAGCGCGACCTGCTGCTCGTCAAGGGCTCCGTCCCGGGGCCGAAGGGCGGCCTCGTCCTCGTCCGGGACGCCGTCAAGGCGGGCACCAAGGGGAACTGACATGGCGACCGTGAAGCTCACGACCCCCGACGGCACGACCTCCGGCGACGTCGAGCTCGACGACGCCCTCTTCGGCGTCGAGCCCAACGTCGCCGTCATGCACCAGGTCGTCACCGCGCAGCTCGCCGCCCGCCGGGCCGGGACGCACTCGGCCAAGACCCGCTCCGAGGTGCGGGGCGGCGGCGCCAAGCCCTGGCGGCAGAAGGGCACCGGCCGGGCCCGCCACGGCTCGATCCGGGCGCCCCAGTGGCGGGGCGGCGGCGTGGCCCACCCGCCGAAGCCGCGCAGCTACCGCCAGCGGACCCCCAAGAAGATGATCCGCCTGGCGCTCGCCTCCGCGCTCTCCGACCGCTTCGCCGACGGCAAGGTCGTCGTGCTCGACGGCTGGGGCATCGACACCCCCAGCACCAAGCGGGCCGTGGCCGTCCTCGAGCGCCTGGGCCTGGACGGCCGGGTGCTGGTCGTGCTCACCCGCGACGAGGCCGACGTCCCGGTCTGGAAGAGCCTGCGCAACCTGCCGCATGTGCACGTGCTCACCACCGGCGAGCTCAACGCCTACGACGTGCTGGTGAGCGACTGGGTCGTCTTCACCCGCGACTCGCTCCCCTCGGCCCGGCGCGACGCCGGCGCCGGGGCGGGGGCCGCCGCAGCGTCGACGGAGGCCGACCGATGAAGGATCCCCGTGACGTGATCATCGCTCCCGTCGTGAGCGAGAAGTCCTACGCCCTCATGGAGGAGGGGGTCTACACGTTCACCGTGCACCCCGACGCCTCCAAGCCCGAGATCCGCGACGCCGTGCAGAAGATCTTCGGCGTCAAGGTCGCCAAGGTGAACACCATCAACCGCAAGGGGAAGCGCAAGCGCAACCGGCGGACGTTCACCTACGGCAAGCGTCCCGACACGAAGCGGGCGATCGTCACCCTCGCCGAGGGTGAGTCGATCGACCTGTTCGAGGAGTGAGTGAGGCCGAACTGATGGCTCTCCGCAAGCGCAAGCCGACCAGCCCCGGACGGCGGTTCCAGACCGTCAGCGACTTCAGCGAGATCACCCGCGACCGGCCCGAGCGGTCGCTGGTGGTGTCGAAGTCGTCGAGCGGCGGCCGCAACGTCTACGGGCGCAAGACCGCCCGCCACCGCGGCGGTGGCCACAAGCGCCGCTACCGGCTCATCGACTTCCGGCGCGACAAGGACGGCGTGCCCGCCGTCGTCGCCTCGATCGAGTACGACCCCAACCGGTCGTGCCGCATCGCGCTGCTGCACTACCTCGACGGCGAGAAGCGCTACATCATCGCCCCCCGTGACGTGAAGGTCGGCGACCGCCTGCAGTCGGGGCAGGGGGCCGAGATCCGGCCCGGCAATGCGCTGCCGCTCCGCTACATCCCGGTCGGCACCACCGTCCACAACGTCGAGCTCCAGCCGGGCGGCGGCGGCAAGATCGCCCGGTCGGCCGGCTCGTCCGTGGTGCTGCTGGCCAAGGAGGGCAACTACGCCACCCTGCGCCTGCCGTCGACCGAGATGCGCCGGGTGTCGATCGACTGCCGGGCGACGGTGGGCGAGGTCGGCAACGCCGAGCACGAGCTGATCAAGCTCGGCAAGGCCGGTCGCAACCGCTGGAAGGGCGTGCGCCCGCAGACCCGCGGCGTGGCCATGAACCCCGTCGACCACCCGCTCGGCGGTGGCGAGGGCAAGTCCTCGGGCGGCCGGCACCCGGTCTCGCCCTGGGGCAAGCCCGAGGGCCGCACCCGTCGCAAGAACAAGCCGTCCGATCGTCTGATCGTGCGTCGCCGCCGCACCCGCGGCGCGCGGAGGTGAACCGATGCCCCGCTCACTGAAGAAGGGCCCGTTCGTCGACGAGCACCTGCTCAAGAAGATCGACGCCCTCAACGCCAAGGGCGAGAAGAAGGTCATCAAGACCTGGTCCCGCCGCTCGACGATCATCCCCGACATGGTCGGGCACACCATCGCCGTCCACGACGGCCGCAAGCACGTGCCCGTCTACATCACCGAGGCGATGGTCGGCCACAAGCTCGGCGAGTTCGCCCCCACCCGCACGTTCCGGTACCACGCCGGCATGGAGAAGGCCGCGCGGGGGAGGCGGTGATGGCCACGCCCGTCCAGCAGCGGCCCACGACGCGGGCCCGCGTCCGCTACGTCCGCATGTCGGCCTACAAGGCCCGGCAGGTGCTCGACCTCATCCGCGGCCTGCCGGTCAACGAGGCCGCGGACGTGCTGCGGTTCACCGAGCGCGCCGCCGCCAAGGTGGTCGCCCGGTGCCTCGACTCGGCGGTCGCCAACGCCGAGAACAACGACGAGCTCGACGGCGACACCCTCTACGTCTCGGCCTGCTACGCCGACGAGGGCCCGACGCTCAAGCGCTGGCGCCCCCGGGCCCGGGGCCGGGCCACCCGCATCCGCAAGCGGATGTGCCACATCACCATCGAGGTGAGCCCGATGCCGCCCGAGATGCAGGAGCGGGTCGAGGCCAAGCGCCGCGCCGCGGGCGCCGGCGAGAGCCCGGCCCGCCGGCGGCGGCGTGAGTCGCGCCGGGCCCGCGTCGCCCGCAGCCGCGGCGAGCAGGTGGCGCCCGAGGCCGAGGAGACCACCGCCGAGGGCGGCGCCGACGAGGGCGCCGAGGCGGCGGAGCCGACGGCCGAGGCGACCGGGCAGGAGGCCGCCGAGGAGACGGCCGGCGAGGCCGAGGCCGCCGACGAGCAGGCCACCGCCGAGCCGGCCGACGCCGAGCCCGACGAGGGCGAGGCGACGGACGCCGAGACCGACGAGCAGGAGAAGGGCTGAGTCATGGGGCAGAAGGTCAACCCCTACGGCTTCCGGCTCGGCGTCACGACCGAGTGGAAGTCCCGCTGGTTCGCCGACCGCGAGGAGTACGCGGACAACGTCATCGAGGACTGGAAGATCCGGGACTACCTGATGACCGAGCTGCCGCACGCGGCCATCAGCCGGATCGAGATCGAGCGGACCCGGGACCGCCTGCGCGTCGACGTCCACACCGCGCGCCCCGGCATCGTCATCGGCCGCCGGGGCAGCGAGGCCGACCGCCTGCGGAGCGGCCTGGCCAGGCTCACCGGCAACCCCAAGGTCCAGCTCAACATCCAGGAGATCAAGCAGCCCGAGCTCGACGCCGCCCTCATCGCGCAGGGCGTCGCCGACCAGCTCGCCGCCCGGGTCGCCTTCCGGCGGGCCATGAAGCGTGCCGTCCAGAACGCGCTGAAGGCCGGGGCGCAGGGCATCCAGGTGCAGTGCTCGGGCCGCCTCGGCGGCTCCGAGATGGCCCGCACCGAGAGCTACCGCGAGGGCCGCGTCCCCCGCCACACCCTCCGGGCCGACATCGACTACGGGTTCCGCGAGGCCCGCACGACCGCCGGCCGCATCGGCGTCAAGGTGTGGCTCTACAAGGGCGACGTCCTGCCCTACCGCACCCAGAGCGAGGACAAGATCTCCCGCGAGGCGGCGATGGCCGTGGGCGAGACCTCCGGCACCGCCCAGGCGGGGAGCCGCCGGGTCGTGTCGTCGGCCGCCGGCCGCCGCCGCCCGGCGCCCGAGCCGCAGCCCGCGCCCGAGGAGGTGCCGGCCGAGAACGAGCCCCTCATCAAGGAGGCCGATCCCGAGCTCGAGCGCCTGCTCGCCGAGGAGGAGGAGATCGAGCGCCGGGTGCACGACCACAGCGAGACGCCGCACTTCCGACCGGGAGACGAGTGACATGTTGATGCCGCGCAAGGTCGCGCACCGCAAGCACCACCGGGGCCGCATGAAGGGCCAGGCCAAGGGTGGCACCGAGGTCACCTTCGGCGAGTACGGCATCCAGGCCCTCGAGCCCGGGTGGGTCACCGCGCGCCAGATCGAGGCCGCCCGCATCGCCATGACCCGGCACATCCGGCGCGGTGGCAAGGTCTGGATCAACGTCTTCCCGGACAAGCCCGTCACGCAGAAGCCGGCCGAGACCCGCATGGGCTCGGGCAAGGGCAACCCCGAGAAGTGGGTCGCCGTCGTCAGGCCCGGTCGCGTCCTGTTCGAGCTGTCGTACCCCGACCCCGACATCGCCCGGGCCGCGATCGAGCGCGCCATCCAGAAGCTGCCGATCAAGGCCCGCTTCGTGACCAAGGAAGAGGCGCTGTAGCGATGGCGAAGACGACGTACCACGACCTCGACGACGGGGCGCTCGTCGAGCAGCTGGCCGAGGCGAAGGACGAGCTGTTCAAGCTGCGGTTCCAGCTCGCGACCGGCCAGCTGACCAACCACGCGCGGATCCGGCAGGTCAAGCGCGACATCGCCCGCATCAAGACCGAGTTGCGCGCCCGCGAGATCGCCGCCGCCGAGCAGCTCACCGAGGAGAACGCGTGATGGCCGACACCGCTGCCACCCCCCAGCGCCGGGCCCGCAAGGTCCGGGAGGGCGTGGTCGTCTCGACCGCGATGGACAAGACGGCGGTCGTGGAGGTCACGACCCGCAAGCCGCACCCGCTCTACAAGAAGACGATGGTCCGGACCAGCCGGCTCTACGCGCACGACGAGAACAACGAGCTGCGGCCCGGCGACCGCGTCCGGGTGATGGAGACCCGGCCGCTGTCGAAGCAGAAGCGCTGGCGGCTCGTCGAGATCCTCGAGAGGGCGAAGTAGTCCGATGATCCAGCAGGAGAGCCGCCTCAAGGTGGCAGACAACAGCGGCGCCCGCGAGGTGCTCGTCATCAAGGTGCTCGGCGGCTCCAGCCGCCGCTACGCCTCGATCGGCGACATCTTCGTCGGCACCGTCAAGGACGCGATCCCCGGCTCCGGGGTGAAGAAGGGCGACATCGTGCGCTGCGTCGTCGTCCGCACCAAGAAGGAGCGCCGGCGGCCGGACGGCAGCTACATCCGCTTCGACGAGAACGCCGCCGTCCTCATCAACAACGACCGGAACCCGCGGGGCACCCGCATCTTCGGCCCCGTCGGGCGTGAGCTGCGCGACAAGCGGTTCATGAAGATCATCTCGCTGGCACCCGAGGTGCTGTGATGGCAGGGCTCAAGATCCGCAAGGGCGACCGCGTCCGCGTCCTCACCGGCAAGGACCGGGGCAAGGAGGGCGAGGTCATCCGCGCCCTGCCCCGCGAGAACCGGGTGATCGTCGAGGGCGTCAACACCGCCCGCAAGCACCAGCGCCCGACCCGGGCCAACCAGCAGGGCGGGATCATCGACAAGGACATGCCGATCCACGTGTCCAACGTGGCGCTGGTGTGCCCGAACTGCGGCCGGCCGACGCGGGTCGGCTACAAGGTCGACGCCGCGGGCGACAAGGTCCGCGTCTGCAAGCGATGCGGAGGTGAGATCGCGTGAGCAACGCCACCCAGGAGCGGGTCGTGCCCCGGCTCAAGGCCCGCTACGACAGCGAGCTGCGCGCCCAGCTGCGGGAGCAGCTCGGCCTCCGCAACATCATGCAGGTGCCCCGCCTCGAGAAGATCGTCGTCAACATGGGCGTCGGCGCCGCGGTGGCCCAGCCGTCGCTGCTCGAGGGCGCCGTGCGGGACCTGGCCACCATCACCGGCCAGAAGCCGCTCGTCACCCGGGCCAAGAGGTCGATCGCGGGGTTCAAGGTCCGCCAGGGCAACGCGATCGGCGCCAAGGTCACCCTGCGGGGCGACCGGATGTGGGAGTTCATGGACCGGCTGATCTCGATCGCCATCCCCCGCATCCGTGACTTCCGGGGCCTCGACCCCCGGAGCTTCGACGGTCACGGCAACTACACGTTCGGCCTCACCGAGCAGCTGGTGTTCCCGGAGATCGACTACGACAGCATCGACCAGCCCCGTGGCATGGACATCACCATCGTCACGACGGCCAGCAGCGACGACCACGGTCGTGCCCTCCTGCTGGCGCTGGGCTTCCCGTTCAAGCGCGAGGGTCTGTAGCCATGGCGAAGAAGGCGCTCATCGTCAAGCAGCAGCGCAAGCCGAAGTTCAAGGTCCGGGCCTACACCCGGTGCCGCCGTTGCGGCCGTCCGCACGCCGTGTACCGCAAGTTCGGGCTGTGCCGCATCTGCCTGCGCGAGCTCGCGCACGCAGGCGAGCTGCCCGGCGTGACCAAGGCGAGCTGGTGAAGGGAGTCGACGCCCCATGACCATGACCGACCCCATCGCCGACATGCTCACCCGGATCCGCAACGCCAACATGGCGATGCACGACGAGGTGCGCATGCCCTCGAGCAAGCTGAAGGAGGCCCTGGCGGGCGTCCTCGCGGCCGAGGGGTACATCGAGGGGTACGACGTGGAGGAGAACGTCGGCAAGCCCGGCAAGACCCTGCGCATCCGCATGAAGTACAGCCCCGACCGCGCGCGCACCATCTCGGGCCTCAAGCGCGTCTCCAAGCCCGGCCTGCGCGTCTACACGAAGGCCGACAAGGTCCCCCGCGTGCTCGGGGGCCTGGGCGTCGCGGTCATCTCGACCAGCCAGGGACTGCTGACCGACCGAGAGGCGCGCCGGCGCCGGGTGGGCGGCGAGGTCCTCTGCTACGTGTGGTGATCCCCCATGTCTCGCATCGGTAAGGCCCCCATCCCCGTGCCCAGCGGCGTCGAGGTGTCGATCGAGGACCGGCACATCACCGTGCGCGGCCCCAAGGGGACGCTGGAGCGCGACATCCCCGGTAGCATCACCGTCCGCCAGGACGGCGACCAGCTGGTGGTCGAGCGCCCCGACGACCAGCGCCAGACCAGGGCCATGCACGGCCTCGTCCGCTCGCTGGTCAACAACATGGTGGTCGGCGTCACCGAGGGCTTCCGCAAGGAGCTCGAGATCGTGGGCGTCGGCTACCGGGCGACGGCCAAGGGCCCCGACGCCCTGGAGCTGGCCCTGGGCTTCAGCCACCCGGTCAACGTCAAGGCCCCCGACGGCATCACCTTCGAGGTGCCGGCCCCCAACCGCATCGTCGTGTCCGGCATCGACAAGGAGGCCGTCGGCCAGGTGGCCGCCGACATCCGGGCGTGGCGCAAGCCCGAGCCCTACAAGGGCAAGGGCATCCGCTACGCCGGCGAGCACGTCCAGCGCAAGGCTGGCAAGGCAGGTAAGTGATGAGCAGCAGCGCGAAGCAGAAGCGGGACGCACGCATCCGGCGGCACCGCCGGGTCCGCAAGCGGGTGCGCGGCACGCCCGAGCGCCCCCGCCTCGCCGTGTACCGCTCGAACAAGCACATCTCGGCCCAGGTCATCGACGACACCGCCGGCGTGACCCTGGCCGCGGCCTCGACCTACGAGGCCGACCTCCGCGCGAGCTCGTCCAACAAGGAGGGCGCCGCCGCGGTCGGCCGGCGCGTCGCCGAGCGCGCCCGGGCCGCCGGCATCGAGCGGGTCGTGTTCGACCGGGGCGGGTTCCTCTACCACGGGCGCGTCGCCGCCCTGGCCGACGCCGCCCGAGAGGCAGGATTGGAGTTCTGAATGGCCAACGGAACTGGTAGCCGCAGCCGAGACCGCCAGCGCGAGCCCCGGGACAACCCCCGGGCCTCGGGTGACGCCACCCTGCACGAGTCGCGCGTCATCAGCATCAACCGCGTGGCCAAGGTCGTGAAGGGCGGCCGGCGGTTCTCGTTCACCGCGCTCGTGGTGATCGGCGACGGCAACGGGCGGGTCGGCCTCGGCTACGGCAAGGCCAAGGAGGTGCCCCTCGCCATCCAGAAGGGCACCGAGGAGGCCCGCAAGAACCTCTTCCACGTGCCCCTCGCCGGGACGACCATCGTCCACCCCGTCATCGGCGAGATGGGCGCCGGGCGGGTGCTGCTCAAGCCCGCGGCGCCCGGTACCGGCGTCATCGCCGGCGGCGCGGCCCGGGCCATCCTCGAGGAGGCCGGCATCCGCGACGTTCTGTGCAAGTCGCTCGGCTCGTCCAACCACATCAACGTCGCCCGGGCGACCATCGCCGGGCTCAAGGCCCAGCGGCGGCCCGACGAGATCGCCAAGCTGCGCGGGAAGTCGCCGGAGGAGCTGTTCCCGCCGGCGCTCGTGCGGGCCTACCGCGAGAGCGAGCGCGCCCGGCTCGAGGCACGCGAGGTCTCGTGATGGCCGAGATCAAGGTCACCCAGGTCAAGTCGTCCATCGGCAGCAAGCCGAAGCACCGTGGCACCCTGCGGGCCCTCGGGCTGCGCGGCATCGGGACGAGCAACACGCTGCCCGACCGCCCCGAGATCCGCGGGATGATCGCCAAGGTGCCGCACCTCGTGAAGGTCGAGGAATCGGAGTAGCACGGCCATGCCCATCAAGGTCCACGATCTGAAGCCGCCCCGCGGCGCCAACCGTCGCCCGAAGCGCGTCGGGCGCGGCATCGCCGGCAAGGGCGGCAAGACCGCCGGCCGGGGCACGAAGGGGCAGAAGGCCCGCGACACCGTGCCCCTCGGCTTCGAGGGCGGCCAGATGCCGCTCCACATGCGGGTGCCCAAGCTCAAGGGCTTCAACAACCCGTTCCGGGTCGAGTACCAGGCGGTCAACCTCGACACCATCGAGGAGTCCGGGCTGGACGAGGTCACGCCCGAGGCCCTGCACGCCAAGGGCCTGACCCACAAGGGCGCGCTGGTGAAGGTCCTGGCCCGGGGCGAGATCACCCGCCCCGTCACCGTGCGGGCCCACGCGTTCTCGAAGGCCGCCGAGGCGGCCATCACCGCCGCGGGCGGCACCGTCGAGAAGCTGCCCCTGCCCTGGGGCGACCGCCGGCCGCCCGCCAAGGGCAACCAGTTCGCCAACCGCTGAGGTCCCGCCCGGCCACGCCGGGCGGCGCCGCGGCGACCAGAGACCGGGTCGTGCCGACCGTCGGGGCGCAAGTTGCGCCCCGACGTCGTCCAGCGGCAAGACTTGCGTACCTGGTCGCCACATCGGGCGCCCGGCACCGTCGGTCGTCGTCGCCGAAGGGGAGCAACCGTGCTGTCCAGCCTCCGGAACATGTTCAGGGTCGCCGACCTGCGGAACAAGATCCTGTTCACGCTGGCGATCATCGCCCTGTACCGGCTGGGCTCCTACGTGCCGGCGCCCGGCATCGACCTCGACGCGATCGAGCAGCTGAAGCGCCAGTCGGAGCAGTCGGGCGGCGTCCTCGCCTACCTCCAGCTCTTCTCGGGGGCCGGCCTCACCAACTTCGCGGTGTTCGCGCTGGGGGTGATGCCCTACATCACCAGCTCGATCATCATGCAGATCCTCACGGTGGTGATCCCGAAGCTGGAGGAGTGGCAGCAGCAGGGGGCCATCGGCCAGCGCAAGATCACCCAGTGGACCCGCTACCTCACCGTCGCCATCGCGGTGCTGCAGTCGACCGCGCTGGCCTTCCTGTTCCACAACGGCGGCGGCGGGCTGCTCGGCGGGGCGAGCAACCCGACGAACATCGACGTGCTGCCCGAGTTCACGCCGCCGCGGGTGCTGCTCGTCGTGCTCGTGCTCACCTCGGGCACCGCGCTCCTCATGTGGATGGGTGAGACCATCACCAACCGGGGCATCGGCAACGGCATGTCGCTGCTGATCTTCTCCAGCGTCGTGTCGAGCATCCCGTCGCAGTTCGCCGAGATCCGGGCCACCCGGGGCTGGGGCCTGCTCCTCCCGCTCATCGGCCTCTTCGTGCTGCTGCTGGTGGCCATCGTCATCGTCGAGAACGGGCAGCGGCGCATCCCCGTCCAGTTCGCCAAGCGGGTGGTGGGCCGGCGCATGTACGGCGGCCAGAGCACCTACATCCCGCTGAAGGTCAACCAGTCGGGCGTCGTGCCGATCATCTTCGCCAGCTCGATGCTCTACCTGCCGCTGCTCGTCACGCAGGTGCTGCCCTCCGACCCCGGCAGCTGGGGCGTGTCGGTGCAGGAGTGGGTGAACGACAACCTGGTCCAGCCCGACTCGATCTTCTACATCGTCATCTACGGCCTGTTGATCGTCGCCTTCGCCTACTTCTACACGGCCATCGCCTTCGACCCGCACCAGCAGGCCGAGACGATCCGCAAGCAGGGCGGGTTCATCCCGGGCATCCGCCCGGGCCCGCAGACCGAGCGCTACCTCGGCCGCATCCTGGCCCGCATCACCCTGCCGGGGGCCGTCTTCATCGCCGCGATCGCCCTGCTGCCCTCGCTCCTGCTCGCCTTCGCCGACGTCCGGGCGTTCGCCTTCGGCGGGACGTCGATCCTCATCGCCGTCGGCGTGGCGCTCGAGACGATGAAGCAGGTCGACAGCCAGCTGATGATGCGGAACTACGAAGGGTTCCTGAAGTGAGCGACCGCGGCGTGCGGATGGTGATGCTCGGCCGGCAGGGCGCCGGCAAGGGCACGCAGTGCGTCCGCCTCTCCCGTCACTACGACGTCCCCCACATCTCGACCGGCGACATGCTGCGGGCGGCCGTCAAGGCCGGCACCGAGCTGGGGCGCAAGGCCGGCGAGCTCATGGCCGCCGGCAGCCTGGTGCCCGACGACCTCATGATCGGCATCGTGGACGAGCGCCTCGCCCAGCCCGACGCCGTCGGGCGGGGCTACATCCTCGACGGCTTCCCCCGCACGGTGGCCCAGGCGGAGGCGCTGGCCGAGATCACCGCGTCCCGGCCCCTCGACCTCGTCGTCGACCTCGACGTGCCGACGGAGGTCGTGGTGGAGCGCCTCGCCGCCCGCCGGGTGTGCCGGGACTGCGGCGCCAACTACTCGGTCGACGCGCCGCCGGCCAGCGACTGGACCTGCGACGTCTGCGGCGGCCCCGTCGTCCAGCGGGAGGACGACACCCCCGAGGCCATCGCCAAGCGCCTGGCCGAGTACGAGGCGAACACCGCGCCGCTCGTCGACTGGTACCGGGAGCGGGGCCTGCTCGAGACGGTGGACGGCACCGGCCCCGCCGACGAGGTGACCGAGCGCCTGCTGGCCGTCGTGGACGCCCGCCGCGGGGGCTGAGGCCGCCCGTGGGCCGGCGGACCGCGGACGAGATCCGCACGATGCGCCGCGCCGGCCGGGTCGTGGCCGAGATGCACGAGCGCATCGCCGCCGCCATCCGGCCCGGCGCGACCCTGCTGGAGCTCGACGCCATCGGTCGGGAGGTGCTCGCCCGCCGGGGCGCCCGGTCGAACTTCCTCGGCTACCACGGCTACCCGGCGGTGATCTGCGCCAGCGTCAACGAGGTCGTCGTGCACGGCATCCCCGACCACCGCCGGCTGGATGAGGGCGACATCGTCTCGATCGACTGCGGGGCGGTCGTCGACGGCTACCACGGCGACGCCGCCTTCACCGCCGCCGTGGGCGGGACCGACCCGGTCTCCGAGCGGCTCGTCGAGGTGACGCGCCGGGCGCTCGAGGCGGGCATCGCCGAGCTGGTGCCCGGCGCCCGCCTGGGCGACCTGGGCGCAGCCGTCCAGGCGACGATCGAGGGCGCCGGGTTCAACGTCGTGCGGGAGTACGTCGGCCACGGCATCGGCACGGCGATGCACGAGCCACCGGACGTGCCCAACGTCGGCCGGCGGGGGCGGGGCCGCAAGGTCTCGGCCGGCGACGTCTTCGCCGTCGAGCCGATGGCGTGCGCCGGCGACGGCGCGACCCGGGTGCTGGACGACGGCTGGACCGTCGTCACCGTCGACGGCTCCCGGGCCGCCCACTGGGAGCACACGGTCGCCGTCACCGACGACGGCCCCGAGGTCCTGACCCTGCCGTAGCGGGGCCGGGGCCCCGCCACGGCAGGGCCGGGCGGTGTCGGCCGCCGGGAACACCGGCATGCCGCCCCCGAGGGCGACGGGGTTGACGAACAGGTGGAGCTCGTCGATCACCCCGGCGGCGATCAGCGCCCGGGCCACCGTTCCCCCGCCCGCGACCATGATGTCGCCCCCGCTGCGGGCCTTGAGCTCGCCCACCGTGTCCGCCGGGTCGCCGTTCGCCACCGTGGCGTTCCGCCAGGGCGACTCGGTGAGGGTGCGGGAGATCACGACCTTGGGCGTGTTGTTCATCTGGTCGATCGAGGCCTGGTCCTCGCCCTCGGGCCCGGCCTCCCACGCCGGGATGAAGCCCTCCGCCAGCTTGCGGCCCAGCACGATCGTGTCCACGGGCTTCCAGATGGCGTCCGCGTAGGCGAGGAGGTCGTCGCTCCAGGGCATCGTCATCCAGTCCATCTCGCCGTTCGGCCCGGCGATGTAGCCGTCGACGCTCATCTGGAACTGGAGCTTGGTGGTGCGCACGGGATCGCGTCCTTTCTCGTCTCGTCGTCGGTGCGACCACCGTCGCAGGGGCCGTTGACGGGATCTTGACGGTCGGGTGGCGTCGGGGCCGTCGACTACGGTCGCCCGCCGTGCGGTTCGGCGTGCTCCTCCCGATCACGGCGTGGACCGACGCCGGCGAGGAGGTCCCGATCCAGGGCGTCAAGGTGCGGGCGGTGCTGGCCGACCTGGTCGTGCACGTCGGCGAGGCGGTGACCGCGGACCGGCTGGTGGACGACGTGTGGGGCGAGAGCCCGGGCAGCCGCAACCCGGCGGGCACGCTGTCGTCGAAGGTGTCGCAGCTCCGGCGGGCCTTCGAGGCGGCCGAGCCGGGCGCCCGGTCGCTGCTGCGGTCGCCGCCGCCGGGCTACGAGCTCGCCGTCGACCCGGCCGCCGTCGACGCCGTCCAGTTCACCCGGCTGCTCGACGAGGCCCGGGCGGCGAGCGACCCGGCGGTCGTGGCCGCCACGCTCACCCGGGCGCTCGCCCTCTGGCGGGGGCCGGCCTACGGGGAGTTCGCCGACGCGCCCTTCGCCCGGGCCGCCGCAGCCCGGCTGGAGGAGCAGCGCCTCACCGCCCACGAGCTGCTGGCTCGCAGCCGGCTCGAGCTCGGCGAGCACGCCGCGGTCGCCGACGAGCTGCGCGAGCTGGTCGCAGCCCACCCCTGGCGCGAGGGGCTGCGGATGGCGCACGTCCTCGCCCTCTACCGCTCGGGGCGGCAGGCCGATGCGCTCGCCAGCTTCGAGGAGTACCGCCGGGCCCTGCTCGAGGAGCTGGGCCTCGACCCCAGCCCGTAGGCGGCGGCGCTCCAGCACGCCATCCTCGTGCAGGACCCGTCGCTCGCGCCGCCGGCGCCGGTCGCGCCCCGCCGGGCGGGCAACCTCCCCGCGCCCCGGACGGCGCTCGTCGGGCGCGAGGGCGACCTCGACGACGTGGTGGCGCTGCTCGGGGGCGGCGCCCGGCTGGTCACGCTCACCGGGCCCGGGGGCGTCGGCAAGACGAGCCTGGCCCTGGAGGCGGCCCGCCGGGTGGCCGACCGCTTCGCCGACGGCGCGTGGTTGGTCGAGCTCGCCGGCCTCGAGCGGGGCGCCGGCGGGGGCTCGCCGGCGGTGGTCGCCGAGGTCGTCCTGGCCGCGCTGGCCATCCGCCAGGCCGCCGAGGACCGGCCGGGGGTGACGCCGGTGGCCCGGCTGGCCGAGGCGCTGGCGGGCCGGCGCACGCTGCTGGTGCTCGACAACTGCGAGCACGTCGTCGACGCCGTCGCCCGCCTGGTGGACGAGCTGCTGCGCGCCGCCCCCGACGCCGTCGTGCTGGCGACGAGCCGGGAGCGCCTCGCCGTCGAGGGCGAGGTGGTCCGCACCGTCCGTCCGCTCGACGCGCCCGGCCCGGACCAGCAGCGCGACGTCGAGGCCGTCCGGCGGGCCAGCGCCGTCCGGCTGCTGGTCGAGCGGGCCCGGGCCGCCGGGGCCGAGGTCGACGTCGACGAGGCCTCGGCGCCGCTGCTCGCCACCCTGGTCCGCAGGCTCGACGGCCTGCCGCTGGCGCTCGAGCTCGCCGCCACGGTGGTGCCGGCCCTCGGGCTCGCCGAGGTCGCGAGCCGCCTCGGCGACCGGTTCTGGCTGCTCGGCTGGCGGCGCGGCGGCCCGGCCCGGCACCGGACCCTCGCGGCCGTCATCGGCTGGAGCTGGGACCTGTTGGACGAGGCCGAGCGGTGCCTGCTGCGGCGGCTGGCGGTGCACGCCGACGGCTGGACGCTGGAGGCCGCGGTGGCGGTGGGCGCGGGCCCCGACCTGCCGGCCGCGGCGGTGCCCGGCGTGCTCGCCCGGCTGGTCGACCGCTCGCTCGTCGTGGCCGCCCACGGCCCGGCGGGGACCCGGTACCACCTGCTGGAGTCGGTGGCCGCCTACGCCGCCGAGCGACTGGCCGAGGCCGGCGAGGCCGGCGAGATCCGCGGCCGCCACCTGGACTTCCACCTGGCGCAGGCCGAGCGGGCGGCGGCGGGGCTGCACGGCGCCGCCCAGGGGCGGTGGCTCGGCCGGCTCGACGCCGAGGGCGCCAACCTGCGCGCCGCCCTGGACACCGCGGTCGGCGGCGGCCGGACCGACGCCGCCCAGCGGCTGACCGCCGCCCTCGGCTGGTACTGGACGCTGCGGGGCCGGCTCGCGGAGGCCGCCCGCGCCCTCGACCGGTCCCTGGCACCGGGCGACGAGGGCGGAGCGGTGACGCCGGCGGCGGCGTGGTCGCGCGTGTGGCGGGCGGTCGTCGCCGCCCTGCGCGGCGATCCGGCGGCGGGGACGCACCGGGCCGCGGCGCTGGCGGCGGTCCCCGCCCTCGGCGATGCCGCCGCCGGCCGGGCCCTCGCCGTGCTCGCCTACACCGGTCTCCACGACGGCGAGGTCGAGGACGCCGGCTCGCTGCTGGCCGACGCCCGGGCGCGGTGCGCGGCGGCGAGGGACGGCTGGGGCGAGGCGGTGGCCCTGGCCGGGCTGGCGGTCCTCCCGCACGCGCGCGCCGACGTCGGGGCCATGACCTCGGCCATCCGCCGGGCCGACCGGCTGTTCGCCGCGGCGGGGGACGGCTGGGGCCGGGCCGTGGTGGCCAACCTGCGGGCCGCGGCGGCCGAGCTGGCGGGCGACCTCGACGAGGCCGCCCGGGTCCTCGACCAGGGGCGCCGAGCGGCCGAGCGGCTCGGCCTCTGGAGCGAGGTGGCGACCAGCCTCGGGTGGTCGGCGTGGATCGACGTCGAGCGCGGCGAGCTCGACCGGGCACGGGAGGTCGCCCGCCGCGCGCTGCGGCTGGCCGACGAGCAGGGGGTGCGCTCGACCCGCATCCAGGCGGCGATGGCGCTCGCCTTCGCCGCCCGCCGGGCCGGCGACCTCGACACGGCCGAGGTGCACCTGCGCCGGCTCGTCGACTGGGCGGGCGAGGACCCCAGCGAGGCCGACGCCGCCTACCTCACGACCGTGCTCGCCGAGCTGGGGCGGGTCACCGCTCGCCGGGGCGCGCCCGGCCCGGCCGCCGAGCTGCTGGTCCGGGCCCTCGACCTGGCCCTGGCCCGGGGCTTCCCCCGGGACGCGGCCTTCGCGCTCCTGGGCGGCGCCCTCGTCGCCGCCCAGCAGGCCCGCTGGGAGGACGTCGCCCGCCTGATCGGCGCGGTCGATCGCCGGCTGGCCGACGCCGGCGTGGCGGCGTCGCCCTCGGAGCGGCAGGACATCGACGACCTCCGGGCGCGGGGCCGGGCGGCGTTGACCCGGGAGAGGTTCGACGAGCTGCGCCGCGAGGGCCGGGCCGCCGACCCGGCGACGGCACGCGCCCTGCTCCTGGCGGCCGGCGGGGCGCCGGGCGGGCGCGGGCCCGACCCTCAGACCTGGACGCCGGGCTCGCCGGCGACGACCGTCCACGTGCCGGCCGTGGTGACCGGCGAGTCGGGCACGAGCGTCGACTCGGCCACCTGGTAGCGGGCCACCAGCTCCGTCCCGGTGGCCTCGGCCACCATGTAGCCCCGCCGCCGGGTGTCGGCGAAGTGCACGTGGGGCAGCTGGCGGATGAGCTGCTCGGCCACGTCCTCCAGCCCGGCGGGGAAGGTCGAGCTGATCGAGCCGCCGACCAGCTCGACGCCCCGGACCTCGGTCGAGGGCGAGCCGTCGGGCAGCTCGTCGACGAGGTCGCCGACGCCGGCCGCGTGGATGTCGCCGGTGACGACGACCGGGTTGACGACCCCGCCCTCGTCGAGCAGCTGGAGCAGCCGCCGCCGGGCGTGGGGGTAGCCGTCCCACTGGTCGGGGTTGTAGAGGGAGCCCGCGAAGGGCATCGACGTCATGACGACCTGGTTGGCGATGACGTCCCAGGTGGCGCGGGAGGTGGCGAAGCTCCGGGCCAGCCACGCCTCCTGCTCGGCCCCGAGCAGCGTGCGACCCTCCCGGGTGCGCTCGTCGCAGGTGGGGCCGAGGCTGCCGGTGCAGGCCTGGGGGTCGCGGTACTGGCGGGTGTCGAGCACGTGGAACCTCGCCAGCCGGCCCCAGTCGAACGCCCGGTGGATGCGCAGGTGGGGGCCGTCCGGCGGTGGCACCCGCACGGGCTGGTGCTCCCACCAGGCCTGGTAGGCGGCGGCCCGGCGGGCGGCGAAGGCCGGCGCCTCGGCGGGGTCCTCCGGCACGAGGCCGGCGTAGTTGTTCTCGACCTCGTGGTCGTCCCAGGTGACGACCCACGGGCAGGCGGCGTGGGCGGCCTGGAGGGCGGGGTCGCCCTTGTAGAGGCCGTAGCGGTTCCGGTACTCCTCCAGCGTCCGCACCTCGGCGCTGTTGTGCGGGCGCACCGCGCTCGCGCTGACGCCGCCCTCGTAGATGTAGTCACCGAGGTGCACCACGAGGTCGGGGTCCTCGGACGGGGCGTGGGCCCACAGCGGCCAGTGGCCCTGCTGCCAGTTCTGGCAGCTGGCGAAGAGGAACCGCAGCGGGTCCCGCCGGTGGCCGGGGGCGGGGGCCGTGCGGGTGCGCCCGACCGGGCTGACCTCGTCGCCGACGACGAACCGGTAGTGGTACCAGCGGGCGGGGGCGAGCCCGCCGACGTCGACGTGCACCGAGTGCCCCCAGGCGGGCGAGGCGACGGCGGTGCCCGACCGCACGACGCGACGGAAGGCGTCGTCGTGGGCGACCTCCCAGCGCACCGGCACGTCGACGGCCGGCATGCCCCCGCCCTCGAGCGGCGCCGGCGCCAGGCGGGTCCACAGCACGACCCGGTGGGGCAGGGGGTCGCCGGAGGCGACGCCCAGGCGGAAGAGCCCGTCGGGCAGCCGGGCGGGGGGCTGCGGCGGCCGGTGGCAGCCGGGGCGCCCCCAGCCGACGATCGGCAGCGTGGCCCCGAGCGCCAGCGCACCGGTGAGGAACCGCCGGCGGGTCGCCGCCGGGGGCCGACCCGGGTCCGGGTCGGGGTGGGACGTCGGACGGTCGTCGGCGTGGCTGGTCATGCGCCTCCCCCCTCGCGCACCCCTCGTCGCGCCCCGCACGGGGCCGCCGGCGGGGACCCTAGCGGCACAGGGGTGCCACGCGCGGCCGTCGCGATCCGCTACGGTGGCGGCCGCGTCGGGCGCGGCCTCGCCGGGCCCTGGACCTGCTCGTGCCGCCGCGCCCGGAGTTTGCCTCCACCACGCGCCGCGCTAGCATGTTCAGTCGGCTCTCGGCGCTACTGGTTGTTTCCGCGCGTCTTCGGCCACCCTCGTTCCCCAACACGTGTAGGAGCATCCGCCCTGCCGAAACCAAAGGAAGATGCGATCGTCATGGAGGGGACCGTCGTGGAGCCCCTCCCCAACGCGATGTTCCGTGTCGAGCTCGAGAACGGCCACCAGGTGCTGGCCCACATCTCCGGCAAGATGCGGATGCACTACATCCGCATCCTCCCTGGTGACCGGGTGCAGGTGGAGCTCACGCCCTACGACCTCACCAGGGGTCGCATCACCTATCGCTACAAGTGACGGAGCGCCATGAAGGTACGTCCGAGCGTCAAGCCCATCTGTGAGAAGTGCAAGGTGATCCGCCGCCACGGGCGCGTGCGGGTCATCTGCCCCAACCCGCGCCACAAGCAGCGCCAGGGCTAGAGGAGACCCCCCGCATCCATGGCACGCATCGCCGGCGTCGACATCCCCCGCGACAAGCGGCTCGAGATCTCCCTCACCTACATCTTCGGCATCGGGCGCACGCGGTCGAAGGAGATCTGCGCCGCCCTCGACATCGACCCCGACACCCGGGTGCGCGACCTCACCGACGACGAGGTGGCGCGCATCCGCAACCACATCGAGGCCAACTACAAGGTCGAGGGCGACCTCCGGCGCGAGATCCAGCAGGACATCAAGCGCAAGATGGAGATCGGCTGCTGGCAGGGCCTCCGTCACCGCCGGGGCCTGCCCGTGCGCGGTCAGCGCACCCAGACCAACGCCCGCACCCGCAAGGGCCCGAGGAAGACCGTCGCCGGGAAGAAGAAGGTCCGCAAGTAATGGCGAAGCCCAAGTCGGCAGGGGGGCGCCGCCCCCGCAAGCGCGAGCGCAAGAACGTCACGCACGGCATCGCGCACATCAAGAGCAGCTTCAACAACACGATCATCACCTTCACCGACCAGGCCGGGAACGTGCTGTCGTGGGCCTCGGCCGGCAACGTCGGGTTCAAGGGCTCGCGCAAGTCGACGCCCTACGCCGCGCAGACCGCCGCCGAGGCCGCCGCCCGCCGGGCGATGGAGCACGGTGTCCGCAAGGTCGACGTGCAGGTCAAGGGCCCGGGGTCGGGGCGCGAGACGGCCATCCGCTCGATCCAGAACGTCGGCATCGAGGTCACCGGCATCAAGGACGTCACCCCTGTCCCCCACAACGGCTGCCGCCCGCCGAAGCGGCGCCGCGTCTGAGGTAACCCACGCATGTCGCGCTACACCGGACCCAAGGCACGCATCTCCCGCCGCCTCGGCACCAACATCTGGGGCACGGCGGGCGAGAGCCGGGCGCTCGAGCGCCGGCCCTACCCGCCGGGCGAGCACGGCCGCAGCCGCCGGCGCAACGCCAGCGAGTACCTGCTGCAGCTCCAGGAGAAGCAGAAGGCCCGCTTCACCTACGGCCTCAACGAGCGCCAGTTCCGCAACCTCTTCGAGGAGGCGAACCGGCGCAAGGGCGTCACCGGCGAGCTGATGCTCCAGCTGCTCGAGCGGCGCCTGGACAACATCGTCTACCGGGCGGGGTGGGCCTCGACCCGGCCCCAGGCCCGGCAGTTCGTCAGCCACGGGCACATCAACGTCAACGGCAAGCGGGTGAACATCCCCAGCTACCGGGTCCGCAAGGGCGACGTCATCTCGCTGCGCCCCAAGGCGCGCCAGATGGTCCAGATCCAGTGGAACCGCGACGTGCTGGCGCGCACGCCACCGGCGTGGCTCGACGTCGAGGACGACGGCAACGCGGTGCGGGTGCGCGAGTACCCCGTGCGCGAGCAGATCGACGTGCCCGTGCGCGAGCAGCTCATCGTCGAGCTCTACAGCAAGTAGTCCCCCAACGACCCGTCAGCTACGAGGGAGCCTCCCGATGCTGGTCATGCAGCGGCCCACGGTCGAGCCGATCGACGAGGAACAGGACAACCGCCAGCGGTTCGCGATCGGTCCGCTCGACCCCGGCTTCGGCCACACCCTCGGCAACGCGCTGCGCCGGACGCTCCTGTCGTCGATCCCCGGCGCGGCGATCACCCAGGTGCGCTTCGACGACGCCCTCCACGAGTTCGACACCATCCCGGGCGTCGTCGAGGACGTCACCGACATCATCCTCAACCTCAAGGACATCGTGCTCGTCTGCCACAGCGACGAGCCGGTGACCCTGCGGCTCGACGTGCGCGGCCCGGCGGACGTGACCGCCAAGGACATCCAGGTCACCTCCGACGTGGAGATCCTCAACGGCGACCTCCACCTGGCCACGCTCAACAAGTCGGGCCGACTGGCCGCGGACATCACCGTCGCCCGCGGCCGCGGCTACCGGTCGGCGGAGGCGAACAAGACCTCCGACACGATCGGTGTCATCCCGGTCGACTCGATCTTCTCGCCGGTGCGGCGGGTCGCCTTCGAGGTCGAGCCCGCCCGCGTCGAGCAGTCCACCGAGTACGACCGGCTGGTCATCGACATCGAGACCGACGGTTCCGTCTCGCCCCGCGACGCGCTGGCCTCGGCCGGCGACACGCTGCGGTCGCTGGTCGGCCTCGTCGCCGACATGAGCGACGAGCCGCAGGGCCTCGAGCTGGGCGAGCTCCCGGTCACGAGCGCCGGCTCGCCCGACCTCGACCTGCCGATCGAGGACCTCGACCTCTCCGAGCGCCCCCGCAACTGCCTGAAGCGGGCGCAGATCAACACGATCGGCGAGCTCGTCACCAAGACCGAGGACGACCTGCTGGCCATCACCAACTTCGGCCAGAAGTCGCTCGACGAGGTCGTCGCCAAGCTGGACGAGCGGGGCCTCTCCCTGCGCACGAAGGACTAGCCATGCCCGCCAAGCCAAAGAAGGGCCGCCGGTTCGGCGGCAGCGCCGCGCACCAGCGGCTGATGATGGCCAACCTGGCCGCCAGCCTCTTCGCCGCCGAGGGCATCGTCACGACCGAGGCCAAGGCCAAGGCGCTGCGGCCCATCGCCGAGAAGCTCATCACCAAGGCGCGCAAGGCCGACGCGAACCCCGAGCAGCGGCTCCACCAGATCCGCCAGGTCGTGGCCTTCCTCGGCGACCGCGAGATGACGCACAAGCTCTTCACCGAGATCGGCCCGCGCTACGCCGACCGCAACGGCGGCTACACGCGGATCCTCAAGCTCGGGCCGCGCCAGGGCGACAACGCGCCCATGGCCCGCATCGAGCTCGTCTGACGCGCCGCGCCGCACGCCGACGTCGGTGACGCTCTTCGAGCTGCCCGACAGCCCAGCGGCCCCCGAGGGGCCGCTGGTCCGCGTTCGCATGACCGTCGCCTACGACGGGTCGGGCTTCCACGGGTTCGCCCCCAACCCCGGCGTCGAGACCGTCGGCGGCACGCTGGCGGCGGCCATCGAGCGCGTGCTGCGGGCGCCCGTCCAGCTCACCTGCGCCGGCCGCACCGACACCGGCGTGCACGCCTGGGGTCAGGTGGTCAGCTTCGACGCCCCGGCCGACCGCTTCGACCCGCTCGTGCTGCAGCGGTCGGTCAACCGGCTGTGCGGCCCCCGCATCGTCGCCCGCGAGGTGGCCCGGGCGCCCGACGACTTCGACGCCCGCCGCTCGGCGGTCAGCCGCACCTATCGGTACACGGTGCTCAACCGCCCGGTGCCCGACCCGTTCCTCGCCCACGTGTCATGGCACGTCGACGAGCCCCTCGACCTCGATCTGCTGCGGCTGGGGAGCGACCCGTTCGTCGGCGAGCACGACTTCTCGGCGTTCTGCCGCCGCCCCCGGCACCGCGACGGCTCGCCGGCGTCGCTCGTGCGCCGGGTGCTGCGCGCCGGCTGGGACGACCTCGGCGACGGCGTGCTGCGCTTCGAGATCCAGGCCAACGCCTTCTGCCACCAGATGATCCGCAGCATCGTCGGCACGCTGGTCGACGTGGGCGCGGGGCGGCGCCGCCCCGGCGAGGTGCTCGGCATCCTGGCCAGCCGCGACCGCGCCCGGGCCTCACAGCTCGCGCCGCCCCAGGGCCTGTGCCTGTGGGCGGTCGAGTACCCCGACGAGGCGCTGCGGCCCCTGCCCTGATCGGCGGCGGTCAGGCGGCGGCCTCGGGGCCGGCGCCGGCGTCGGCGCGCCGCCCCGGCCACGGGCCGGCCACGCCGAAGACCGCCAGCGCGACCGCGCCGCAGGCGGTGCCCAACCCCGCGCCCCCGACGACGTCGAGGGGCAGGTGGACGCCCACGTGCACGCGGGCGACGCCCACCAGGGCGGCGAGCGGGTAGGGCAGCAGCCGCCACCGCCCCGGCAGCACGGCGACCAGCGTCGTCGCCAGGGCGAAGCCCACCGCCGTGTGGCCCGACACGAACCCGTTGCTCTCGCGCCACCCCTCGCGCAGCTCGACGCCGTGCAGCAGCTCGACCGGGCGCCCCCGGCCGGCCGTCTCCTTGACCAGCCAGGCGCCGACCCAGGCGAGCGCCACCGCCGACGCCGTGGCCGCCGCCGGCTGCCAGCGGCGGCCCACGACGAGCACCGCGACGGCGCACGCCAGCCCCACCGTCGTCGTGCCCGCCTGCATGACGGGCCACAGCGGCCAGCGCAGCCGGTCGGGCCAGCCGTTCACCGTCCGGAACAGCGACTCCTCCCACCCGGGCACCACCTGGACGGGGTCGCCGAGCAGCAGCCAGGACACGGCGAGGGCGACCACGCCGGCGCCGGCCAGGGCGAGGGCGGTCGTGCCCGCCATGCCCGGGCGGCGGGCGGCCGGGGCGTCCTCGGGTCGCTCCTCCGGCTCCCGGGCGCCGGCCGGCGGCGTGGGCGAGGGGTGCGTCTCGGACATCGGGCCGCCAGCGTCGCGCACGCCGGGGACCGCGCGCCCACCGGGTGCCCCGGGCGGCCGCCGCGGCCGGCTACGCTGTCCGGCGGTCGCCGTCCCGGCACGGCGCGCGGCCGTGCGCCCGGCGCACGTTTGCCGTCGGGACCGCCGTGGCCGTAGGCTTGTCCGTCGCCCTCGCCGCGCCGCGCCCCGCGCGCGCGGCGGTCGCACCCCGAGCACTCCATGAAGGTGGCACGCGTGCCCACGTACACCCCGAAAGCCTCAGAGATCCAGCGGGCCTGGTACGTCGTGGACGCCGAGGGCATGGTCCTCGGTCGCCTGGCGAGCGAGGTCGCCCGCATCCTGCGGGGCAAGCACAAGCCGATCTTCTCGCCCCACATCGACACCGGCGACCACGTCATCGTCGTGAACGCCGACAAGGTCGTGCTCACGGCGGGCAAGGCCGACCGCAAGGTCATCTGGCGGCACTCGGGCTACCCGGGCGGCATCCGCTCCGAGACCTTCGCCCAGCTGCACCGCCGCAAGCCGGAGGAGGCCGTCCGCCGGGCGGTGCGCGGCATGCTGCCGAAGAACCGCCTCGGCCGGCGCCAGCTCACCAAGCTGAAGGTCTACGCCGGCCCGACGCACCCGCACGCCGCCCAGAAGCCCCAGCCCCTCGAGGTGGCGCACGCCCGCCACCGCCCCGCCTGACCACCAGAGGACGCCTGACCGATGCCTGCTCCACTCGTGCAGACCACCGGCCGCCGCAAGGGCGCCGTCGCCCGCGTCCGGCTGCGCCCCGGCTCCGGGAAGATCACGATCAACGGTCGCGACCTCGAGAGCTACTTCCCGTCGCGGACGCACCGCATGATGCTCACCGAGCCGCTGCGGCTCACCGACACGGCCGAGGCCTACGACATCGACGCCACCCTGCGCGGCGGCGGCGTGTCCGGCCAGGCCGGGGCGCTCCGGCTCGGCATCGCCCGCGCGCTCGTCGAGCTCGACCCCGAGCTGCGGGTCCCGCTCAAGCGGGCGGGCTTCCTCACCCGCGACCCGCGGGTGAAGGAGTCGAAGAAGTACGGCCTGAAGAAGGCCCGCAAGGCGCCGCAGTACAGCAAGCGCTGACCGCGGGCTGCACCGCCACGCGGGTCGTGTCGCTGGCCGGCTCCTGCGGGGGCCGGCCAGTGCCGTTGCCGGTGGCAGCGTTGGTCGAGGAGTCGCCGTGTTGAAGTTCGGGACCGATGGGGTGCGGGGCGTGGCCAACGCCGAGCTCACCCCGGAGCTGGCCCTCGCCCTGGGCCGGGCGGCCGCCCGGGTGCTGGGCGGCGACCGCTGCGCCGTCGGGCGCGACACCCGCCGGTCGGGCCCCATGCTCGAGGCCGCGCTGGCCGCCGGCCTGGCCAGCGAGGGCGTCGACGTCGTGCTGCTCGGCGTCGTGCCCACGCCGGCGGTGGCCTGGTGGTCGGCGTCCGAGGGCGCGCCGGCGGCGATGGTGTCGGCGTCGCACAACCCCTTCGCCGACAACGGCATCAAGCTGTTCGCGGCCGGCGGCCGCAAGCTGCCCGACGACGTCGAGCGCCGGCTCGAGGACGAGCTGCAGCGGCTGCTGCGCCTCCGGCCGGCGGACGACGGGGGCGAGGCCGGCGACCGCCCGGTCCCGACGGGCGCGGCGCTGGGCCGCATCGACGCCGCCGTGGGCGCCGACGCCGGCTACCGGGCCGCGGTCGTCGCCTCGCTGGACGGGCGCCGCCTCGACGGGCTCCGGGCCGTCGTCGACTGCGCCAACGGCGCGGCCTCGGCCGTCGCCCCCCGGGTGCTGCGCGACCTCGGCGTCGAGGTCGAGGTGGTGAACGACCGGCCCGACGGCACGAACATCAACGACGGCTGCGGCTCGACCCACGTCGAGCGCCTCGGGCCGCTGGTGGCCGAGCGGGGCGCCGACCTGGGCATCGCCTTCGACGGCGACGCCGACCGCGTGCTGCTCGTCGACGCCGCGGGCCAGGTGGTCGACGGCGACCAGATCATCGCCATGTGCGCGATCGACCGCCACGAGCGGGGCGTGCTGGCCGGCGACAGCGTCGTCGTGACCGTCATGACCAACCTCGGGTTCCGGCAGGCGATGGAGAAGCGGGGCATCCGGGTGGTCGAGACCCGGGTCGGCGACCGTTACGTCCTCGAGGCCCTCGAGGCCGAGGGCCTGGCCCTCGGCGGCGAGCAGAGCGGCCACGTGATCTTCCGCGACCTGGCCACGACCGGCGACGGCCTCCTCACCGCCGTGCAGGTGCTCGACGTCGTCGTGCGCACGGGCGTGCCGCTCGGCGAGCTCGCCGCCCGGTCGATGACCCGGCTGCCCCAGGTGCTCCGCAACGTGCGGGTCGCCCGCCGCGACCCGGCCATCGTCGACCGGCTCGCCGCCGACATCGCCGCCGTCGAGGCCCGGCTGGGCGACCAGGGGCGGGTGCTCGTGCGACCGAGCGGCACCGAACCGCTCGTGCGGGTGATGGTCGAGGCGCCGACGGCCGCCGAGGCCGACGCCGCGGCCGCCGAGCTGGTGCGCGCCGTCGAGGCGCTGGGCGCCTGAGCGGCGCCGTCACGGGCGCGGGCGCGAACGCGGTCGTAGCCCTGCCGGCCGACGCGCCACGCACCGCGCGGGACGTCGACGGCGGGTGGGCGTCCGTCCGCCCCTAGACTCGACGGCCATGTGCGGGATCATCGCGGTCGTGCGCCGTCCCGGCGCCCGGACCGCACCAGCGGCGGACGCGATCACGCGACCGCTCCACGACGCGGTGGCGGCGCTGGCGGGCGACCGCCCCCTGGCCGAGGTGTGCCACGAGGCCGCGGCCCTGGTCGAGTCGGCCGACGCCCTGCTGCGCGGCGCGCCCGGGGTCCACGCCCTGGTCCACGACCGGCGGCTGCTGGCCGAGGTCGAGGGCACCGCGACCACGCTGTCCGAGGCGCTGCGGTCGATCGAGGCCCGGCTCGACGCCGGCGTCGAGGGCGACGGCGACCCGGCCGCGGTCGAGGCGGTCAACGCGGCCGTCGTGCGGTTGAAGGACGCCGTCTGGGCGCTCGGCCAGGACCGCGTCCGCACCGCCCGCGCCGTGGCCGACCTGGCCGGCAGCGAGCCCGGCTGGAGCGCCACCGAGACCTACACCTCGATCCAGCAGGCGCTCGCCGCCATCGACCGGCTCGAGGTGCGGGGGCGCGACTCGGCCGGCCTCCACGTGCTGGTGCGCGACCACGGCCTCGACCTCGACAGCCCGGCGGTCGCCGGGCTGCTCGCCGGGCGCGACCAGGACCCGCTGTTCCGCTCCGGCACCGTCCGGGTCGTCGACGGGTGCCTGGCGTTCGTCTACAAGGCCGCCGCCGAGATCGGCGAGCTGGGCGACAACACGGCGGCGCTCCGCCGGGCCGTGCGGGACGACGACCTGCTCCGGCTGGCGGTGTCGTCCGACGACGCGGTCGCGGTCGTGCTGGGGCACACCCGCTGGGCCTCGGTCGGCATCATCAGCCAGCCGAACGCCCACCCGGTGGACAGCACCGAGCTGGGCAACGACGGCGCCCCCTACGTCGTCGCCGCGCTGAACGGCGACGTCGACAACTTCGCCGACCTCAAGGCGCTCGACGGCCTGCAGATCGCCCCGGAGATCACCACCGACGCCAAGGTCATCCCCACCCTCGTCGCCCGCCGGGTCCAGGCGGGGGCGGGCCTCACCGACGCCTTCCGCGACGTCGTCGCCTCCTTCGAGGGCTCGGTGGCCATCGCCGCGTCGGCCAGCGCCGAGCCCCACAAGCTGCTGCTCGCCCTCCGGGGCAGCGGCCAGGCGCTCTACGTCGGGCTGGCCGAGGACACCTACGTCGTGGCCAGCGAGCCCTACGGCGTCGTCGAGCTGACCGACCGCTACCTGCGGATGGACGGCGAGACGCCGGCCAACCCGGCCAACCCGACCGCCAGCCGCGGCCAGATCGTCGTGCTCGACGGCCGGCGGGCGGGCTCGCTCGAGGGCATCGAGCGCGTCGCCTACGACGGCACGCCGCTCCCCGTCGCCGCCGACGACCTGTCCTCGGCGGGCATCACCACCCGCGACATCGACCGCGGCGACTTCCCGCACTACCTGCTGAAGGAGATCACCGAGGCACCGGCCAGCTTCCGCAAGACCCTGCGGGGCAAGCTCGTCGAGCGCGACGGCGGCCTGGCGGTGGTCCTCGGCCCCGAGGCGCTGCCGGACGACATCCGGGCCGACCTGCGGGCCGGCGCCATCCGCCGCATCGTCGTCGTCGGCCAGGGCACCGCCGCGGTCGCCGGCCAGTCGCTCGCCGCCGCCCTCGACCGGTTCTGCCCCGACGCCGGCCTGCGGGTCGAGGCCATGCCCGCCACCGAGCTGTCGGGCTTCGGGCTGCGGCCGTCGATGGCCGACACGCTGGTCGTCGCCATCAGCCAGTCGGGCACCACCACCGACACCAACCGGACGGTCGACCTCGTCCGCTCCCGGGGCGCCCGGGTGGTGGCCATCGTCAACCGGCGGGGCAGCGACCTGACCGACAAGGCCGACGGCGTCCTCTACACCTCCGACGGGCGCGACGTCGAGATGTCGGTGGCGTCGACCAAGGCGTTCTACAGCCAGATCGCGGCCGGCCTCCTCCTCGCCGCCGCCATCGCCGAGGAGGTCGGGGGCACGGTCGACCAGGACCTCCTGGCCGCGCTGCGGGAGCTGCCCCGGGCCATGGACGAGGTGCTGGCCCGGCGGCCGGCCATCGCCGAGGCGGCCCACGCCCTCGCCCCGGCCCGGCGGTACTGGGCGGTCGTGGGCAACGGCGCCAACCGCATCGCCGCCGCCGAGCTGCGGATCAAGCTGTCGGAGCTCTGCTACAAGTCGATCGCCTGCGACTCGACCGAGGACAAGAAGCACATCGACCTGTCCAGCGAGCCGCTCATCGTCGTCTGCGCCGCCGGCCTCGAGGGCTCGACCGCCGACGACGTGGCCAAGGAGGTGGCGATCTACCGGGCGCACAAGGCGGCGCCCGTCGTCATCGCCACCGAGGGCCAGAGCCGGTACGCCAGCGCGCTCTACGTGCTGCCGGTGCCGGTCACCCACCCGGCGCTCGCCTTCGTCCTCTCGGCGATGGCGGGGCACCTCTTCGGCTACGAGGCCGCGCTGGCCATCGACGCCCTGGCCCGACCGCTGCGCGAGGCGCGGGCCGCGATCGAGGCGGTCGTCACCGGCGGTGCCGCCCGGCCCGCGCCGGCGGCGCTCGCCGCCGCGGGGGCGGCCGGTGGCGACGAGGCCGCGCCCGGGCCCACCACCGGCGGGCAGCCGGCGGGGCCGGCCCGGGACGGCGAGGAGCTGCTGCGGCGCCTGCGCCCCGACCTCGAGCCGCTGGCCCGCCGCTGGTTCGACGCCCTGCGGGTGGGCAGCTACGACGGCCAGCTCGAGGCCTCGACCGCGGTGCGCCTGGCCGCGCTGCTCCGCTACGCGCTGGGTGTCGTGCCGCTCGACGCCTACCAGGTCGACCAGGGCAAGGTCGGCACGCCGGCGGTCGTGCTCGACGACCTGACCGCGGCGCTCACCCAGGCCATCGAGGAGCTGACCCGGCCGATCGACGCCATCAAGCACCAGGCGAAGACCGTCACCGTCGGCATCTCCCGCACCGACGAGTCGCTGCTCGAGGTCCCGCTCGTGCGCGAGGTGCTGGCCACCGGCGCCCACCGCGACGGGCTCAGCTACCGCACGCTGCGCACGCTGGCCGACATCAGCCCGGCGATCGCCGAGGTCGTGGGCTACACCCGCTACCAGATCACCGGCAAGGTCGACGACGGCGCGACGATCACGGTCGTCGACCGGGGCGGCATCGCCCGCGACCTGCCCAGCCGCACCGAGCGATCCCCCGAGCTGCGGGGCACCAAGCGCCGGGTGGCGGCCGAGGGCGAGGTGCTCGTGGCCCGGGGCCGGCGCGACGGCCGGCCGATCGTCATCGTCCCCGAGGTCAAGGACGGCGAGGCCACCGGCATCACCCTGCTGCACGTGCGCTTCGCCGACCGCCTGCCGGTGGCGACGGCCCGGGGCGTGCTCCAGGGCTACCGCAACCGCTACTCGGTCCTGCGCGACGCCGTGCGGGAGACCGAGCCGACCTTCCGAGAGGACCTGCTGGCCGAGATCCCCGTCGACGAGCTGCTCACCGAGCCGATCAACCAGCTCGCCGACCGGTGGCGGGCCGGCTGAGCGGGCGGTGGACGTCGTCGGCGTGGGCGTCGACCTCGTCGAGGTCGACCGCATGCGCCGCACCGTGGCGCGCACGCCGGGCTTCGTCGACCGGGTGTTCACCGCCGGTGAGCGGGACTGGTGCCGGCGCGTGCCCGACCCGGCCGAGCGGTTCGCCGCCCGGTTCGCCGCCAAGGAGGCCGTGCTGAAGGCGCTCGGCGTCGGGCTCGGCGCCTGCCGGCTGTGCGACATCGAGGTCGTGCGGGGCGGCGACGGCGCGCCGTCGGTGGCCCTGCACGGCCGGGCGGCCGAGCTCGCCCGGGAGCGGGGCGCCACGGGCTGGCACCTCAGCCTCACCCACACCCGCACGATGGCCGAGGCGGTCGTCATCGCGACCGGCCCGGCCCCGCACCGTTAGCCTCGGCTCGTCATGCTCCCGGTCCTCACGCCAGACGAGATGGCCGCGGTCGACGCGGCCGCGCCCGAGCCCGTCTCCGTCCTCATCGGCCGGGCCGGCGCCGCCGTCGCCCGGGAGGCGCTGGCCATGCTCGGCGGGGCCTACGGCCGCCGCGTCGTGGTCGTCGCCGGCAAGGGCAACAACGGCAACGACGGCCGCGAGGCCGCCCGCCGCCTGCGCCGCCGCGGCGTGCGGGTGCTCGTGGTCGACGCCGCCGACGCCCCCGAGCGCCTGCCGGCCGCCGACCTGGTCGTCGACGCCGCCTACGGCACCGGCTTCCGGGGCGAGTACCGGGCCCCCGACCCCGGCGGCGCGCCGGTGCTGGCCGTCGACATCCCGAGCGGCGTCGCCGGGCTGACCGGCGCCGCCGCCGGCGAGGCGGTCCGGGCCGACCGCACGGTGACCTTCGCCGCCCTGAAGCCGGGGCTGCTGTTCCACCCCGGCCGGGCGCTGGCCGGCGAGGTCGTGCTGGCCGACATCGGGCTCGACACCTCGGGCGCCCGCATCCACGTCGTCGAGGCCGCGGACGTCGCCGCCTGGGTGCCGCCGCGGCCGCCGGACACGCACAAGTGGCGGGCCGCGCTGGTCGTCGCGGCCGGGTCGCCGGGCATGACCGGCGCGGCCCACCTGGCCGCCCGGGCCGCCCAGCGGGCCGGCGCCGGCATGGTGCGGGTCGCGTCGCCGGGCCTCGAGCACGACCCCGGCCTGCCCACCGAGGCGGTGGGCATCGGCCTGCCGGTCGCCGGCTGGGACGGCACGGTCATGGCCGAGGCCGCCCGCGCCGGGGCCGTCGTGCTGGGCCCCGGGCTCGGGCGCAGCGCGCCCAACGAGGCCGCCGTCCACCACATCACCTCGTCGGTGCAGGTGCCGCTGCTCGTCGACGGCGACGGGCTGACCCTGCTCGGCGACCACGTCGCCGCGGTGGTGGCCCGCCGCACGGCGCCGACGGTGCTCACCCCCCACGACGGGGAGTTCGCCCGGCTGACCGGCGCGCCGCCGGGCCCCGACCGCATCGCCGCCGCCCGGCGCCTCGCGGCCGACACCGGCGCCGTCGTGCTGCTGAAGGGCCCGACCACCGTCGTCGCCCACCCCGACGGGCGCGTGCGCCTCTCGACCAGCGGCGACGCCCGCCTCGCCACGGCCGGGACCGGCGACGTGCTCTCCGGCATCGTGGGCGCCCTGCTGTGCCAGGGCATCGACGCCTTCGACGCCGCGGCCGCCGGCGCCTGGCTGCACGGCCGGGCGGCGGCGCGGGGACCGGCCCGGGGCCTCGTCGCCTCCGACGTCGTCGAGGGCCTGCCGGCGGCCCTGGGTGAGCTGGGGGAGGTGGGGCGCTGATGCCGCGGGCCTGGGCCGAGATCGACCTCGAGGCCGTCCGCCACAACGTGCGGACCCTGCGCCGGGTCGCCAGCCCCGCCCGGCTGTGCGCGGTGGTCAAGGCCAACGGCTACGGCCACGGCGCCGCCGCCGTCGGGCGGGCCGCCCTCGAGGCCGGCGCCGACTGGCTGGCGGTCGCGCAGGTGGAGGAGGCCGTCGCCCTGCGCGACGCCGGCATCGACGCGCCGCTGCTGCTGCTGTCCGAGCCCCGCATCGACGAGGTCGAGGACGCCGTGAGCACCGGCGCCCACCTCACCGTCTACAGCTCGGCCTGCGTCGCCGCGGTGGCCAAGGCCGTCCTCGCCGCCCGGGTGCCCGCCGCGCCGCTGCACCTGAAGGTCGACACCGGCATGCGCCGGGTCGGCGTGGCCCCGGGCGACGTGCTGCCGCTGGCCCGGGCCATCACCGAGCTGGCCGAGGTCCGGCTGGCCGGGGTGTGCACGCACTGCCCGGTGGCCGACGAGCCCGACGACCCCTTCACCCACGAGCAGCTGCGGCGCTTCGACGAGATCGTGGCCGAGCTGCGGGAGGCGGGCATCGACCCGGGCATCGTCCACGCGGCGAACTCGGCGGCCACGATCCTCCACCCGGAGAGCCGCCACGACATGGTGCGGTGCGGCATCGCCGTCTACGGCATCCCGCCCGCCCCGGCGCTGGCCGGGCTCGTCGACCTCCGGCCGGCGCTGACGCTGGCGTCGGAGGTGTCGTTCGTCAAGCGGGTGGCGGCCGGCGAGGGCATCTCCTACGGCCTCCACCACCGGTTCGAGCGTGACACCGTCGTGGCCACGGTGCCGATCGGCTACGCGGACGGCGTGCCCCGGGCCCTGGGCCTGGCCGGCCAGGAGGTGCTGATCGGCGGCCGGCGGCGGCCGATGGTGGGCGTCGTGACGATGGACCAGCTGATGGTCGACTGCGGCCCCGAGGGCGACGTGGCCGTCGGCGACCGGGTCGTGCTGCTCGGCGCCCAGGGCGAGGAGCGGATCACGCCCGACGAGTGGGCGGCCCGGCTGGGCACCATCTCCTACGAGGTCGTCTGCTCGATCGGCGCCCGGGTGCAGCGCCGCTACCGCTGAGGAGGGCCATCGTGATCACCGACGTCCCCGGCGTGCGGGTGGGCCACTGGACCGACCGGCGGGCGGCGACCGGCTGCACCGTGGTGCTGCTGCCCGAGGGCACCGTCGCCTCGGGCGAGGTGCGGGGCGGCGCCCCGGCCACCCGGGAGACCGCCCTGCTCGACCCGACCCGGACGGTCACCCGGCTGGACGCGGTCGTCATGACCGGCGGCTCGGCGTTCGGGCTGGCCTCGGCGGACGGCGTCATGCGGTTCTGCGAGGAGCGGGGCGTGGGCGTGCCGACGCCCGCCGGCCCGGTGCCGATCGTCGTCGCCCTCGGCCTGTTCGACCTGCCGGTGGGCGACCCCTCCGTGCGGCCGGGCCCGGAGGAGGGCTACGCGGCCTGCGTCGCGGCGACGGACGGCCCGGTGGAGCTCGGCCGGGTCGGCGCCGGCACCGGCGCCACCGTGGCCACCGGCGAGCCGCCGCCCGCACCCGGCGAGCTGCCCCCCCGCCGGCCGGGCGGCGTGGTGACGGCCGGCGCCCGGGCCGGCGACCTGGTCGTGGCGGCGCTCGTCGTCGTGAACGCCGCCGGCGTCCCGGGGGCCGACGACAGCCTGGCCCTCGACATCGCCACGGCGCGGGCCGCGGCCGGCTCGCGGCGCACCCTCTTCGGCAACACGACGGTGGGGGTGGTGGCGACCAACGCGACGCTCGACAAGGTCGGCTGCCACGTCGTGGCCCAGGGGGCCCACGACGGGCTGGCGCGGGCGATCGTGCCGCCGCACACCCGGGCCGACGGCGACGCCTTCGTGGCCGCCGCGGTGGGCGGCGTCGAGGCCGACGTCGACGTGGTCCGGGCCCTCGCGGTCCACGTCGTGGCCCGGGCGATCGCGAGCCTCGACGAGCCCGCGGCCGGGGCGGGCGGGCGAGGCGATGGTCGGTAACCTTCCGCGGGTGCGCATGACGATCGCACCCGTGCCGTGACGTCCCGGGCCGCGACGCTCGTCGCCCGCACGCGCTCGGTCGAGGAGACGCGGGAGCTCGCCGCGGCGGTCGCCCGCGTGGCCCAGCCGGGCGACCTCGTCCTGCTGTCGGGGGACCTCGGCGCCGGCAAGACGGCGTTCGTGCAGGGGTTCGGGCGCGGCCTCGGCGTCACCGAGCCGATCACCAGCCCGACCTTCACGCTGGCCCAGCAGTACGAGGGGCGGCTGACCGTCCACCACCTCGACGTCTACCGGCTCGACCAGCTCGGCGAGGTGGCCGACCTCGGCCTCGCCGAGCTGCTCGACGACGGCGGGGTCGTGCTCATCGAGTGGGGCGACGCCATCCTGCCCGTCCTGCCGAACGACCACCTCGAGGTGCGGCTCGTCTACGGCGACCCGGGCGACGGCGAGGACGACCGCCGCATCCTCGTCCGCCCGGTGGGGCCCAGCTGGGCCGCCCGCCAGGTGTCGCTGCTCGAGGCGCTCGCGCCGTGGGCGGTGGCGCCGGCCGACGCCGGCGGCGAGGGGACCGGCCCCGAGGCCGAGACGGGTGGGGCGGCGCCGTGCTGATCCTCGGCATCACCACGTCGACCATGCAGGTGGGCGCCGCCATCGGCGGCCACGAGGGCGTGCTGGCCTCCGTCCACTCCAGCCGGGGCAAGCGCCACGCCGAGACGCTGACCCCCGCCATCGACTTCCTGCGCCGCCAGGCCCGCGTCGACCTCGACGAGATCGGCTGCGTGGCCGTCGACGTCGGCCCCGGGCTGTTCACCGGGCTGCGGGTCGGCATCGCCTCGGCCAAGGCGATCGCCCACGCCCTGCGGGTGCCGATGGTCGGCGTCAGCAGCCTCGACCTCGTCGCCTTCCCGGTGCGCTGGACGCCCCGGCTCGTCGTGGCGGCCATCGACGCCCGCCGGGGAGAGCTGTTCACCGCGTCGTACCGCCAGGTGCCCGGCGGCCTCCAGCGCCTGGACGACTACCGGGTCGCCCGGCCCGACGACCTGGCCGGCGACCTCGAGGCCACGGGCGAGGACGTGCTGCTCGTCGGCGACGGCGCGCTGCGCTACCAGGCCGCGTTCGAGGAGCTCAGCCGGGTCGAGCTCGCCGACCAGGGCCTGGCCTACCCGTCGGCGGGCTCGCTGGTGCAGCTCGCCCACGCCCGGGCGCTGCGCGAGGACTTCGTGCAGCCGTGGGACCTCGAGCCGCTCTACCTGCGCCGCCCCGACGCCGAGATCAACTGGACCACCCGCGACGGCCGGGTGCGCGACGGCGGCGTCGTGCCCGACGGGCTGCCGGGGGACGTCGCGGGCCCGACCGGGGGGTGACCGCACCGCCATGGCCCGGCCGCTGCCCGACCCCGCCGGCGACCCCCGGGAGCTCGAGGTCCGCATCTCGCCGATGCGGCGCCGGCACCTGCGGGCCGTGCTCCGCATCGAGCACCAGGTCTACCCCCGCCCGTGGAGCTTCGGCGTCTTCCTGTCCGAGATCGGCCAGCGCACCAGCCGGCTCTACGTCGTGGCCCGGGTGGCGGGGGAGGTCGTCGGCTACGCCGGCATGATGCAGGCGGTCGACGACGCCCACATCACGACCGTCGCGGTCGACCCCGCCTGGCAGCGGCACCGGATCGCCACCCGCATGCTGCTCGTGCTGGCGCGGGGCGCGATCGCCCGCGGCTGCGCCAACCTGACCCTCGAGGTGCGGATGAGCAACTCCGGTGCCCAGGCCCTCTACCAGCGGTTCGGCTTCGTGCCGGCCGGCGTGCGCCGCGGCTACTACCCCGAGACCCGGGAGGACGCCCTGGTGATGTGGGCCAACGACATCGGCACACCCGAGTACGCGGCGCGCCTCGCCGACATCGAGCGCGAGGTCCCGGGCCGCACGATCGTCGACGGGGGGTGGCTGTGACGCCCGGGCCCGTGGCCGCCGGTTCGCACCCGCCCCACCCGGCGCGGGAGGCTCGTGCGGTGGGCGACCGCATCCTCGCCATCGAGACGTCCTGCGACGAGACCGCCGCCGCGGTGGTCGAGCGGGCGACGCACGTCCGCTCGTCGGTGGTGGCCAGCCAGATCGACCGGCACGCCCGCTACGGCGGCGTCGTGCCGGAGATCGCCAGCCGGGCGCACGTCGAGATGCTCGTGCCCGTCGTCGCCGAGGCGCTGGTCGAGGCGGGCGTCGCCGACGACGAGATCGACGCCGTGGCCGCCACCGTCGGCCCCGGCCTGGTGGGCTCGCTGCTCGTCGGGGTGAGCGCGGCCAAGGCGCTGGCGCTCGTCTGGGACGTGCCGTTCGTGGCGGTCAACCACCTGGAGGGGCACCTGTACGCCGCCTTCCTCGAGGAGCCCGACCTCGAGCTGCCGGTCGTCGTGCTGCTCGTGTCGGGCGGGCACACGCTGCTCGTCCACATGGAGGACCACGGCCGCTACCGGCTGCTCGGCTCGACCATCGACGACGCCGCCGGCGAGGCCTTCGACAAGGTCGCCCGCTTCCTCGGGCTCGGCTACCCGGGCGGGCCGGTCATCGACCGGCTGGCGGCCGAGGGCGACCCGACGGCCATCGCCTTCCCCCGGGGGATGCTCGACCGCACCGGGGAGGACCGCTACGCGTTCAGCTTCAGCGGCCTGAAGACCGCGGTCGTCAACCACGTGCGCCGCCACCCCGACGTGTCGACGGCGGACGTGGCCGCCAGCTTCCAGGACGCGGTCGTCGACGTGCTCGTCACCAAGGCCCGCCGGGCGGCGCGCGAGGTGGGCGCCAAGGGCCTCGTCCTCGGCGGGGGCGTGGCCGCCAACAGCGCGCTGCGGTCCCGCTGGGTGGAGGCGTGCGAGGAGGACGGCATCCGGCCCTTCGTGCCGAGCCGGGCGATGTGCACCGACAACGCCGCGATGATCGCGGCGGCGGCCTGGTGGCGGCTGCGGTCGGACGGCCCCTCGCCCCTCGACACCGGGGCGACGCCCAACCTCCGCCTGCCGCTGGCCGGGTGAGGGGGCACCGCACGGCAGGTAGGGTCGCCGAGTCGAGTCGCAGCCGATCGAGCGGGGGAGGCGCAGGAGGCGTGCGCACGAGCGAGCCGGCGGGAGCGGGTGGGCCGTTGATCGACCGGCGCAGCTTCCTCGTGGGTCTCGCGGCCACGGCGCTGGCGGCCGGGTGCAGCAGCTCGCCGGAGGAGGAGGAGACGGGCACCTCGCTGGAGGCCGAGGGGGACGTGCCGCCGGACACGGCGGCCGAGCTCCCGCCGGTCCCGCCCGACCTGCCCGAGGAGGTGTTCGCCCTCGGGGTGGCGTCCGGCGACCCGCTGCCCGACTCGGTCGTCCTCTGGACCCGGATCGTCAGCGACCCCCTGGCCGACGACGGGGGCGTCCCGGCCCAGCCGCTGCCGGTCGGCTGGGAGGTGGCCCGCGACCGGGCCTTCGACGACGTCGTCGCCTCGGGCGACGCCGTGGCCGAGCCGGCGCTCGCCCACTCGGTGCACGTCGACGCCTCGGGCCTCGAGCCCGACACCTGGTACTGGTACCGCTTCACCGTGGGCGACCGGACCAGCCCGGTCGGCCGGACCCGCACGGCCCCGGCGTCGGGCGCCGAGGTCGAGCGGCTGCGGTTCGCCTTCGCCTCCTGCCAGGACTACGAGGCCGGCCACTACACGGCGCACGAGCACCTGTCCCGGGAGGACGTCGACCTCGTGCTCTTCCTCGGCGACTACATCTACGAGCACCCGCCGGGGCGGGGCGGGGTGCGACGGCACCGGTCGGCCGCGCCGGTCGACCTCGCCGGCTACCGGCGGCGCTACGGCGAGGTCAAGGCCGACCCCGCGCTGCAGGCGGCGCACGCCCACGCGCCGTGGCTGTGCACCTGGGACGACCACGAGGTCGAGGGCAACTACGCCGGCGGCCACCCCGGCGACCCCGACGGCGACGAGGAGGCGTTCCGGGCCCGCCGGGAGGCCGCCTACCAGGCCTGGTACGAGCACATGCCGGTGCGGGCCGCGCCGCCCGACGACGGCGGCATCACCGTGCACCGGTCGCTCGACTGGGGCGACCTGGCCCGGTTGTACCTGCTCGACGGCCGCCAGCACCGCAGCGACCAGCCCTGCGACGCCCCCGGCGACGTCGGCCCGGCCTGCGCCGAGCGGGGCGACCCGGACCGCACGATGCTCGGCGCCGAGCAGGAGGCGTGGCTGGAGGACCAGCTGGCCGGCAGCCGGGCGCGCTGGAACGTCGTCGGCCAGCAGACCGTCCTCACCGCCAACCCGCTCGCCGCCCCGGGGACGCCGTACAACCTCGACCAGTGGGACGGCTACCCGGCGGCCCGCCGCCGGCTCGTCGACCGGCTGCGGGAGGTCGACAACCCGGTCGTGCTCTCCGGCGACGTCCACGCCAGCTGCGTGTGCGTCGTCACCGCCGACCCGCAGGACCCGACCTCGCCGCCGGCGGTCCCCGAGCTCGTCGGCACCTCGATCACCTCGGAGTTCCCGGCGCGCTGGGCGCCGCTCGTCCGGGCCGCGGCGGAGGCCCTGCCCACGATCCGCTACCTCGAGGTCGAGCGGCGGGGCTACGTCGTGTGCGAGCTGACGCCCGAGGAGCTGACCGCGTCGTTCCGGTACGTCTCGACGACGGCCGCCCCGGAGGCCACCATCGAGACCGGCGCGCGCTGGGTGGTGCGCGCCGGCGACCCGGAGCCGCAGCCCGCCTGACCGGGGCGCTGACCTGGCCCGATGTCTGGCACTCGGGGGTTGCGACTGCTAAGGGGCAGTGCGTAGGGTTAGCACTCGAACAGGGTGACTGCTAACCCGCTCGGGTCAGTCCACACAGGGTCAGTCAACACCAGCGCCAACGGAGGCGACGCACAGATGCCACTGCAGCCCCTCGATGATCGAATCGTCGTGAAGCCCGCCGAGAGCGAGGAGACCACGGCGAGCGGCCTGGTCATCCCCGACACCGCGAAGGAGAAGCCGCAGCAGGGCGAGGTCATCGCCGTGGGCCCGGGCAAGCGGTCCGAGCAGACGGGCGAGATCATCCCCATCGGTGTCAACGTCGGCGACACCGTCCTGTACAGCAAGTACGGCGGCACCGAGGTGACCGTCGACGGCGAGGACGTCCTCGTGCTCTCCGCACGTGACGTGCTCGCCATCGTGAAGTGAGCAGGTAATGCCCAAGATCCTCAAGTTCGACGACGACGCACGGCGCGCCCTCGAGGCCGGCGTCGACAAGCTGGCCGACGCCGTCAAGGTCACGCTCGGCCCCAAGGGGCGCAACGTGGTGCTCGAGAAGAAGTGGGGCGCCCCGACCATCACCAACGACGGCGTCTCCATCGCCCGCGAGATCGAGCTGGACGACCCCTTCGAGAACATGGGCGCCCAGCTCGTGAAGGAGGTCGCCACCAAGACCAACGACATCGCGGGTGACGGCACCACGACCGCCACCGTGCTGGCGCAGGCGCTCGTCCACGAGGGCCTGCGCAACGTCGCGGCGGGCGCCAGCCCGACCGGGCTGAAGCGCGGCATCGAGAAGGCGGTCGCCGCCGCCGTCGAGGCCATCAAGGACCAGGCCAAGGAGATCGACGACAAGTCGGAGATCGCCCAGGTGGCGGCCATCTCCGCGGCCGACCAGGCCATCGGCGAGGTCCTGGCCGACGCCATCGACAAGGTCGGCAAGGACGGCGTCGTCACGGTCGAGGAGTCGAACACCTTCGGGATGGAGCTCGACTTCACCGAAGGCATGCAGTTCGACAAGGGCTACCTGTCGCCCTACTTCATCACCGACCAGGACCGGCAGGAGGCCGTCCTCGACGAGCCCTACATCCTCATCAACCAGGGCAAGATCAGCTCGGTCCAGGAGCTCCTGCCCGTCCTCGAGAAGGTCATGCAGACGGGCAAGCCGCTCCTCGTCATCGCCGAGGACGTCGAGGGCGAGGCCCTGGCCACGCTGGTGGTCAACAAGATCCGCGGCACGTTCTCCAGCGTCGCGGTCAAGGCCCCCGGCTTCGGCGAGCGCCGCAAGGCGATGCTCGGCGACATGGCCGTCCTCACCGGCGGCCAGGTCGTCTCCGAGGAGGTCGGCCTCAAGCTCGACAGCGTCACGCTCGACCTGCTCGGCCGGGCCAAGAAGGTCATCGTCACCAAGGACGACACGACCATCGTCGACGGCGCCGGGTCGGAGGCCGACATCCAGGGCCGCATCGCCCAGATCAAGCGCGAGATCGAGGAGACCGACTCCGACTGGGACCGCGAGAAGCTGCAGGAGCGGCTGGCGAAGCTGGCCGGCGGCGTCGCCGTGGTCAAGGTCGGTGCGGCCACCGAGGTCGAGCTGAAGGAGAAGAAGCACCGCATCGAGGACGCCCTCTCGGCGACCCGGGCGGCCATCGAGGAGGGCATCGTCGCCGGCGGCGGCACCGCCCTGCTGCGCAGCCGTCCGGCGGTGGCCAAGGTGGTCGAGTCGCTCACCGGCGACGAGGCCACCGGTGCCCGCATCGTCTACCGGGCGCTCGAGGCCCCGGCCCGCCTCATCGCCGACAACGCCGGCCTCGAGGGCGCCGTGGCCGTGCGCCAGATCGAGGCCGAGGAGGGCACGGTCGGCCTCAACGCCGCGACCGGCGACTACGAGGACCTGGTCAAGGCCGGCGTCATCGACCCGGCCAAGGTCACCCGGGCCGCGCTGCAGAACGCGGCCTCGATCGCCGGCCTGGTGCTCACCACCGAGGCGCTCGTCGCCGACAAGCCCGAGCCGCCCGCGCCCGCCGGTGCCGGCGGCGACCCGATGGGCGGCATGGGCGGCATGATGTAGCCACCTGGTGCCCGTGCGCCCCGCGCCGCGGGGCCGCACACCACGACCATCGCCGGCAGGGCCCGCCGCCGTCGGGTGGCGGGCCCTGCCGCGCCCGGGGACGGGGTGGTGGCACCCGCGGATCGGTCTACGGTGGCGCCCGATGTCCGTGCAGGAGCGGGTGGGGCCGGTGGCGGCCGGCCCGGACGTCGGCGGGCCGGAGCCAGGCGCGCCCGGGCGGCCGTGGGCCGGGTCGCGGGTGCGCCGGTCGGTCGCGTGGTCGCTGGTGGTGCCGGCGGCGCTGTGGCTGGCCGTGCGCGCCACCGGCGTCGGGGCGGGCACGCCGGTGGAGACCGTCGTGGTGTTCACGCCGTACGTCGGCCTGGCCAGCCTCGCCGTCGTCGTCGCGGCGGCGCTGCTGCGGGTCCGGGGCGCCCTGGCGGCCGCCGTCGGCTGCTGCGCCGGCTACGCCGCCGTGCTCGCGCCGCAGGCCGTGCCGGGGCCCGACCCGTCGCCCGCCCCCGACGGGCCCGAGCTGCGGGTCATGACCGCCAACGTCCAGTACGGCTGGGCCGACCCCGAGGAGGTCGTCCGGCTGGTGCGCGAGCGCCGGGTCGACCTCCTCGGCGTGCAGGAGCTGACGCCCGAGTTCCACCGGGCGCTGCTCGACGCGGGCGTCGCCGACCTGCTGCCGCACATGGTCATCGACGCCCGGCCCGGCCCGGACGGCACCGGGCTCTACAGCCGCCACCCCGTCGAGGCCGTCGACGTGGAGGTGGAGGGGCGCTCCGCCCACCCCACCGGCCTCGTCGACGTGCCCGGCGCGCCGCCCGTGCAGGTGACCGTCGTGCACCCGGTCCCGCCGGTGGGCCGCGACCTGGGGTCGTGGCGGCGCACGCTGCAGACCCTGCCCCGGCCGGCGGACGACGGGCGGGTGCACCTGCTCGTCGGCGACTTCAACGCCACCGTCGACCAGCCGACCATGCGGGACCTGCTGGCGGACGGCTACGTGGACGCGGCCGCGGCCCGCGGCCGGGGTTGGGTGCCGACCTGGTCACGGGGCCTCGGCCCGGGGCTCGCGATCGACCACGTGCTCGTCGACCGGGCCACGGCGGTGGCGGGCGTCTCCGTGCACGGCCTGCCGGGCAGCGACCACCGGGCCGTCGTCGCCGAGCTGCGCCTGCCGGCCGGCTGAGCGTCGCCGGCCGCCGTCCGTCCGGCGCGCCGCGCGTGCCCGCGCCGGCACGGATCAACCAGCGGCGGAGCGGGTAGGGACACGGCCGCAGGTGCGTGCACGAGGAGGGGGCGCCGTGCGAGAGGCTGCCAGACCGGGCGGGCGGCGGAGGCCGGACCGCCCGCGGCTGCTCCCCGCCGCGCTCGCCCTGGCGCTCGGGGCCGGTCTCGTGGCCTGCGGCGGGGCCGAGGGCAGCACACCCACGCTGACCTGGTACACGAACCCCGACAACGGCGGCCAGGCCGCCCTGGCGGAGAAGTGCACCGAGGAGGCGGACGGCCGCTACCGCATCGAGGTCTCGCAGCTGCCGGCCGACGCCGACAGCCAGCGCGAGCAGCTGGTGCGCCGGCTCGCGGCCAACGACAGCTCGATCGACATCATGAGCCTCGACGTCGTGTTCGTGCCCGAGTTCGCCGAGGCGGGCTTCCTGCGGCCGTTCACCGACGAGGAGGCCCGTCCCCTGGTCGAGGACGTCCTCGACGGCCCGCTGGAGACCACCGAGTGGGAGGGCGAGGTCGTCGCCGCGCCCTTCTGGGCCAACACCCAGCTGCTCTGGTACCGGCGGTCGGTCGCCGAGGAGGCCGGCATCGACCCGGCCGCCGAGGACGTGACCTGGGACGACGTCATCGACGCCGCGGTGGCCACCGGCACGACGGTCGAGGTCACCGGCGCCCGCTACGAGGGCTACATGGTGTGGATCACCACGCTCGTGGCCTCGGCCGGCGGCGAGGTCCTCGAGGACGCCGACGCCGGCCGCGACGCGCAGCCGAACCTCGACTCGCCCGCCGGGCGGCGGGCGGCGGAGATCATCCGCCGGGTGGCCCGCGAGGCCGCCAACCCCGAGCTGTCCACCGCCATCGAGGAGAACGCCCGAGCCGGGTTCCAGTCCGACCGCGGCGGCTTCATGGTCAACTGGCCCTACGTCTACCAGGCCGCGCAGTCGGCCGTGGACGAGGGTTCGCTCGACCAGGCGGTCTTCGACGACATCGCCTGGGCCCGGGTGCCCCGTGTCGACCCCGACCGCGAGAGCGCCCCGCCGCTCGGTGGGATCGACCTCGGCATCGGCGCCTTCTCCGACCACCCGGACCTGGCCGTGGACGCCGTCGCCTGCATCACCGACCTCGAGAGCCAGGTGGAGTACATGCTGGCCGAGGGCAACCCCGGCGCCCGGGCGGCCGTCTACGACGACCCCGAGGTCCGCGAGGCCTTCCCCATGGCCGACCTGATCCGCGACTCGATCGACACCGCCGTGCCCCGGCCCCGCAGCTCGTACTACCCCGACATCAGCGCCGCGACCGTCCGCGAGTTCCACCCGCCGCGCAGCGTCGACCCGGAGTCGACCCCGGCCGACGCCGACCGGCTCATCGTCGACGTCCTGCAGGACCGGGAGCTCCTGTGAGGTGACCCATGGCCGCCACCACGACCGCAGGGACCGCCGTCGCCGACCGCCGGGTCGGGCGCGCCCGGCTCAGCGACCGGGCCCGCGGCGAGCAGCGCCTCGGCTGGATGCTGGTGGCGCCGGCCGTGGCCGTCATGCTGCTCGTCACCGCCTACCCGCTCGGCCGGGCGGTGTGGTTGTCGCTCTACAGCTACCGGCTGACCGACCCCGAGGGCCGGGAGTTCGTGGGCCTGCGCAACTACGGCGTCGTGCTCACCGACGGGCTGTGGTGGCAGACCGTGTTCACGACGGTGGTCATCACGGTCGTCACGGTGGCCATCGAGCTGGTCATCGGCTTCGCCTTCGCCATGGTGATGCACCGGATCGTCGTCGGGCGGGGGCTGGTGCGGACCTCGATCCTCATCCCCTACGGGATCATCACGGTCGTCGCCGCCTACGCCTGGCAGTACGCCTTCGCGCTCGACTCCGGCTTCGTCAACGAGTGGTTCGGCCTCGACCGGTCGTGGTTCGCCGGCCGGTGGTCGGCGCTCTTCGTCATCATCATGGCCGAGGTCTGGAAGACCACGCCGTTCATCTCGCTGCTCCTGCTGGCCGGCCTGGCCCAGGTGCCCGAGGACCTGCAGGAGGCGGCCAAGGTCGACGGGGCGACCAACTGGCAGCGCTTCACCCGGGTCACCGTGCCGAACATGAAGGCGGCGATCATGGTGGCGCTGCTCTTCCGGACGCTCGACGCCTACCGGATCTTCGACACGATCTTCATCATGACGGGCGGCGCCGAGAAGACCGAGAGCGTCTCGTTCCTCACCTACCGCCAGACGATCACCCGCACCGCCCTCGGCCTCGGCTCGGCCCTGTCGGTCCTGCTGTTCCTGTCCGTCGTCCTGATCGCCTTCATCTACCTGAAGGGGTTCCGGACCGACCTGTCCCGGGTGCGGGGGGAGTGAGGAGGTCGCCGTGAGGTCGCGCCGCACCACCGTCCTGTGGGCCCTCGGCGGGCTGGCCATCGTCGCCTACACGATCCTGCCGGTGCTGTGGATCGTCTCGCTCTCGTTCAAGGAGGGCGACGACATCAACAACCGGAAGTTCTTCCCGAGCGAGTGGTCGCTCGACAACTACCGGACCGTCTTCGACACGTCGCTGTTCACGAGCGCGCTGCGCAACTCGGTCGGGATCTCGCTCATCGCCACCGTCGCCTCGGTGGTGCTGGCCACCCTCGCCGCCTACGCGATCGCCCGGCTGGAGTTCAAGGGCAAGCGGTGGGTGCTGTCGACCGCCCTGGCCATCGCCATGTTCCCCACGGTGGCGCTGGTCGGCCCGCTGTTCGACATGTGGCGCTCGCTCGGCATCTACGACACCTGGCTGGGCCTGATCATCCCCTACATGTCGTTCACGCTGCCGCTCGCCATCTGGACCCTCTCCGCGTTCTTCCGGGAGATCCCGTGGGAGATGGAGCAGGCGGCCCAGGTCGACGGGGCGACGCCGTGGCAGGCCTTCCGCAAGGTCATCGTCCCCCTCGCCGCGCCGGGCGTGGCCACGGCGTCGATCCTCGTGTTCTTCTTCGCCTGGAACGACTTCGTCTTCGGCATCTCGCTGACCGCCACCGACCGGGCCCGGCCCGTGCCGGCGGCGCTCGCCTTCTTCACCGGCGAGTCGTTCTTCGAGCAGCCGACCGCCGCCATCTCGGCCGCGGCGGTGATCGTCACCATCCCCGTCATCGTCCTGGTGCTGATCTTCCAGCGCCGGATCGTCGCCGGCCTCACGTCCGGCGCCGTCAAGGGCTAGGCCACCCGGCCGGAGAGGAGCGCCGTCCATGGCCAGCATCCGTCTCGAGAGGATCACCAAGCGCTTCCCGGGGGCCGACGCCCCGGCGGTGGACAGCGTCGACCTCGACATCGCCGACGGCGAGTTCGTCATCCTCGTCGGCCCGTCGGGCTGCGGGAAGTCGACGATCCTGCGCATGATCGCCGGCCTCGAGGACATCACCGAGGGCGACCTCTACATCGGCGACCGCCGGGTCAACGACCTGGCGCCCCGCGACCGCAACCTGGCCATGGTCTTCCAGAACTACGCCCTCTACCCGCACCTGTCGGTGTACGAGAACATCGCCTTCCCGCTGCGGCTGCACAAGGCGCCCGACGAGGAGGTCGAGGAGCGGGTGCGCCGCTCGGCGCAGATGCTCGAGCTGGAGGAGCTGCTCGACCGCAAGCCGTCGCAGCTCTCCGGCGGCCAGCGCCAGCGGGTGGCGATGGGGCGGGCCCTGGTGCGGGACGCCGACGCCTACCTGTTCGACGAGCCGCTGTCGAACCTCGACGCCAAGCTGCGGGGCCAGATGCGCACCGAGATCTCGCGCATCCAGAGCCAGCTCGGGATCACGACCGTCTACGTCACCCACGACCAGATCGAGGCCATGACCCTCGGCGACCGGGTGGCGGTGCTGCGCAAGGGGGTCCTGCAGCAGGTCGCCCCGCCCCGCGAGCTCTACGAGCAGCCGGTCAACCTGTTCGTCGCCGGGTTCATCGGCTCGCCGCCGATGAACTTCATGCCGGCCACCGTCTCGGGCACCACCCTGGAGCTGCCGGTCGGCCGCATGGAGATCAGCCCGGACATGGCCAACCGGGTGGCGGGCCACGAGGTGCTCATCGCCGGCATCCGGCCCGAGCACTTCGAGGACGCCAACCTGCTCGACGAGGACCGCCGGCGGCGCGGCCTGGTGTTCAGCGAGCGCATCGACGTCATCGAGTGGCTGGGGAGCGAGCAGTACGCCTACATCCCCTTCGAGGCGCCCGAGCAGGTCCGCCGCCCGCTGGAGGAGCTGGCGACCGAGCTGGACAGCGAGCAGATCCGCACCCAGCTGGTGGTGACGCTCGACGCCGAGAGCCGGGTGGCCGAGGGCGAGCCCGCGGACCTCTGGCTCGACCCCAGCCGCATGCACCTGTTCGACCCCGAGTCCGGCGAGAACCTGACCCACGGCAGCGGGGTCGACGCCCGGACGCTGGCCTCCGCCTGACCTCCCCCCGGGCCGTCGCTCCCCGGCGTGTCGCCGCCGCGCCGGGGAGCACCCGGCCCGCGGTCAGCCGCCGCTCGGGGCGTGCAGCTCGTCGGGGACGACCGGCGTGGGATCGTCGGCCCCGTCCAGCCACCCCTCCGGCAGCGCCACGTCGATGGGCCCCGAGGTCTTGCCCCGGGGCGTCGTGTCGGCGCCCGGCACGACGGTCAGGTCGGGGTGGGCGGCGGCGAGCCGCTCGAGCTCGCGGTCGAGCTCGGCGATGGTGGTCGTGGCGGTCAGGCGGCGCCGGACCTCGCCGCCGACGGGGTAGCCCTGCAGGTACCACCCGACGTGCTTGCGGACGTCCCGCACGGCGACCGGCTCGGTCAGCCAGTCGGCCAGCAGGTGGGCGTGGCGGCGCAGCACGGCGACGACCTCGGCGAGGGTGGGGGCGGGGGGCACCGGGCGGCCGGCGAAGGCCAGCGCCAGGTCGCGGAACAGCCAGGGGCGGCCGAGGCAGCCCCGGCCCACGACCACGCCGTCGCACCCCGTCTCCGCCATCATCCGCAGGGCGTCGGTCGCGTGCCACACGTCGCCGTTGCCCAGCACCGGGACGTCGATGACCGCCGCCCGCAGCTCGGCGATCGCCGACCAGTCGGCCCGGCCCGAGTAGTGCTGGCGGGCGGTGCGGGCGTGGAGGGCGATCGCCGCCGCGCCCTCGTCCCGGGCGATGCGGCCGGCGTCGAGGAACGTGCGTAGGCGCTCGTCGACGCCGATGCGCATCTTGACCGTCACCGGCACCTCCCCGGCGGCCCGCACGGCGGCGGCCACGATGTCCCGGAACAGCGCCCGGCGGACGGGCAGGGCGGCGCCGCCGCCCTTGCGGGTCACCTTGGCGACCGGGCAGCCGAAGTTGAGGTCGACGTGGTCGGCGCCGGCCTCGGCGACGAGGTAGCGGACGGCCTCGCCGATGGCCCACGGCTCGGTGCCGTAGAGCTGGATCGACCGCACCGGCTCGTCGTCGGCGAAGCGGGCCATGCGCAGCGTCTTCTCGTTGCGCTCGACCAGGCCCCGGGCGGTCGTCATCTCGCTGACGAAGAGCCCGCCCGCGACCAGCTCCGGGCGGTCCCCGCCGGGGCCGCGGCCGGCGGCGCCCCCGACCCCGCCCGGCGGCGGGGCCTCGGCGACCGCCGCGGCGCCGAACTCGCGGCACAGGCGGCGGAAGGGCGCGTTGGTGATGCCGGCCATCGGTGCCAGCACGACCGGCGGCCAGACCGTCAGGGGCCCGATCCGCAGCGGGGCCGCGGCCGGCGTCGTCGGGGACGGCGTCGTCGTCATCGGGGAGCCCACAGCGTCGTGACGTCGATGCCCACCTCGGCGAGCAGCCGGCGCAGCAGCGGCAGCGACAGGCCGAGCACCGTGCCGTGGTCGCCGTCGACGCCGTCGACGAACGGCGCCGCGTAGCCGTCGAGCGTGAAGCCGCCGGCCACGTCCAGCGGCTCGCCGGTGGCCACGTAGGCCTCGATCTCCTCGTCGGTCGGGTCGCCGAAGCGCACGACGGTGGCGCTGGCGGCGACGGCCCGCCGGGCGGTGGGGACGTCGATCACCGCGTGGCCGGTCACGAGCGTCCCCGTGCGGCCCCGGTAGCCCCGCCACCAGCGGGCGGCCTCCTCGGGGCCCGCCGGCCGGCCCCGCAGCTCGCCGTCGACGTCGAGCACCGAGTCGCAGGCCACGACGACCGGGGGCGGCCCGTCCGCGGGTGCCCCGCCGGCGGCGAGGCGGTCGGCGACGGCGGTCGCCTTGCGCTCGGCCAGCACGCACGTCGCGGTGGCGGCGTCGAGGCCGGCCACGCCGTCCTCGTCGACCCCGCTCACGACGACGCGGGGCGCGAACCCGGCGGCCTGGAGCAGGGCCCGCCGGGCCGGCGACCGCGAGGCGAGCACCAGCGTTCGTGCGACCACCCGCACAGGGTGCCACGGCGGCCGCCGACCACCACACGTGGCGGGCGCCCGCC